>UMEJ01033192.1_pt1 | contig 11418 bp, 9 predicted proteins | sample 1964731 | NCBI WGS metagenome assembly UMEJ01 (sample SAMEA4836018, study PRJEB28245) | human gut metagenome | biome: gut microbiome; material: fecal sample | place: Denmark | collected 2008 | reverse complement strand
TGATAAACTGCGAAGCAGTTATTCGGTGTAGAGCCACGTATAGCGGAAGGGGATTGCGAATAGCCGATTGACTTGTTTGATTTGTATGTGCCAAAATATAGAGGTATACGGAACAAATTTATTCAATAAGCATGGATTAAGTTTGAAAAGTGCACTATTGAGAACGAAGTGAACGGTGAACAGTAACGCGGACGATTTTCATGGACATATAATGATATTTTGATATTTGCAACAAAAAGTATATCTGTAGTATAATAAAAAAAAAATTTGTTGGTTATTGGGGACAGAGAGGACAGTAACCTTTGTAACCGGATAGGGTAAACAAATAATGCGAAAAATACGTGTGAAATAATATTACAAACAGCGTGAAAGAGGAATTTTTGCATGAATATTAATGAAATAGCGAAGATGGCTGGAGTTTCCAGAGCTACAGTGTCCAGATATCTGAATAATGGTTATGTCAGTGAAGAAAAGAAAAAAGTTATCAGCAAAGTTATAGAGGAAACAGGATATCAGCCTTCTTCCCAGGCACAGATGCTGCGTACGAAAAAAACGAAACTGGTAGGTGTGATTTTGCCTAAGATTGATTCTAATACGATCAGCCGGGAGGTTGCCGGAATCAGTGATATACTGACCCAGAAGGGCTATCAGATGATACTGGCAAATACCAATAACAGTGTTGAAGAGGAATTAAAGTATCTCTCTTTGTTTAAAGATAATCAGGTGGATGGAGTGATTTTTATAGCAACGATTCTGACAAAGCAACACAGGGAAATGCTGAAAGAATATAAAGTACCGATTGTCTTGCTGGGGCAGCACCTGGAAGGATATCCGTGTATTTTTCAGGATGACCATAAAGCAGCGATGAGCCTTACCGAACAGATGTTAAAGACCGGAAAGAAGTTCGGATATATTACGGTTACAGATAAAGATGAAGCTGTTGGAAAGATGCGAATCTCCGGAGTAGAAGAAATACTTAAAAAAAATAATATAGGGTTAGATAAATCATGCGTTAAGTGTGGAAACTTTACCCTGGAGTCTGGATATGAAAAGGCAGAAGAACTGTTTACGGAGCATCCGGATATCGATACATTAATATGTGCAACAGATACAATGGCGGTTGGAGCGGTGAACTGGCTGAAGAAGAGTGGATACCATATTCCAGATCAGGTTCAAGTCGCCGGTATGGGGGATAGTTATCTGGGGAAAATAATTGAACCGAAGCTGACAACTGTTCATTTCTTTTATAAGACAAGTGGAATGGAATCTGCAAAAATGTTAGTGGATCTGATGGAGTCAGAGAATATATCGATACATAAAGAGATAAAGATGGGATGCAAAGTGGTAATGAGAGAATCCCATAGAAATATATAGCAGATTATAAGAGTACAAAGAGAGTTAAGAGCTTTCAAAATAGAAGTTCTTAACTCTTTTTATTATTTTATTGTTATTTATACGTTGGTATTCTGCAAAAAAATAAAGTCCTGTTGTCTCAGGCAATTTTGGACAAAGTCAATCGGATATTCGTAAGTGAAGCAGGGGATTATTTGATTCGGTTAAATTATGGTTACGTTACTGGGAACAGAATGAAGAGTAGCGAACCAGGCTATGCGACGGGATGTTATAGACAGAAGATGTTACAGACAGAAGATTTTATAGACGCGATTGCATCTTGGATATAGTGTATAAAAATGAGAGCGAATATTTGTGATATCTTACATATTTACAAATAAAAATAAGATGGATATAATAAAAACAACATATGAGAACGATTCCACAAAGAAAAACATATAAATTTATATATTTGTAAGTGAAAATACAAATATATAAAAAACAAAGTAAAATTAAATATGGGAACGATTACATAATAAGAGGGAGGATATTATGGATTACAGAAAGACAGCCCAGGAAATATACGACCATATTGGTAAAAAAGAGAATATTATTTCCGCGGCTCATTGTGCCACACGTCTTCGACTGGTTATCGGTGATAATGCGAAGGCTGACAAGGAATATATTGAGAATATTGAAGGTGTTAAAGGCGTTTTCTTTGCCCAGGGACAGATGCAGATCATTCTGGGAACAGGAGTTGTCAATAAGGTATACGATGAATTTATTCAGATTGCCGGAGTTTCTGAGAGCAGTAAGGAAGATCTGAAGAAGGTTGCAGCTTCCAGAGCAAATCCGGTACAGAGACTGATTAAGACTCTTGGTGATATTTTCGTTCCGATCATTCCGGCAATCGTTGCAAGTGGTTTCCTTATGGGAATTATGGAAGCATTGAATTTCATGGTTAACAATGGATTCCTGAATATCGATACCAGTGGTTCGATTTATACGTTTGCACAGCTTTTCAGTAATACGGCATATACATTTCTGCCAATTCTGATTGCATACAGCGGTGCGAAAGTATTTGGCGCGAATCCGTATCTGGGTGCGGTTATCGGTATGATTATGATTCATCCAAACCTGCAGAATGCATGGACAGTTGCAACAGAAGGTGTTCAGGCAACACAGAAAGTATGGTTTGGACTTTACTCTATTGATATGGTTGGGTATCAGGGACATGTTATCCCGGTTATCATTGCGGTGTGGGTACTTGCCCAGATTGAGAAAAGACTTCACAAAGTTGTTCCAGCGATGTTTGACCTGTTTGTTACCCCGCTTGTAAGTGTATTTGTAACAGGATATCTTACATTATCTATTATCGGACCGATTTTTGTAGCTGTTGAGAATGGACTTCTGAATGGTATTCAGTGGCTGATTGCTCTGCCATTCGGTATCGGAAGCTTTATCATGGGTGCGTTTTATGCGCCGACAGTTGTTGCCGGTGTGCATCATATGTACACAATCATTGACCTTGGACAGATTTCCAAGTTTGGAGTTACCTACTGGCTGCCACTTGCGTCAGCAGCAAATATTGCACAAGGTGGAGCTACACTTGCAGTTGCACTCAAAACAAAAGACCAGAAAATCAAATCTATGGCTGTTCCATCTGCATTAAGTGCATGTATGGGAATTACAGAACCGGCGATTTTTGGTGTAAATCTTCGATTCGGAAAACCGTTTGTAATGGGATGTGTTGGTGGCGCAGTTGGCGCGTTGTTTGCATCGGTTACAGGACTGGGCGCTACAGGAACTGGCGTAACCGGTATTTTCGGAATTCTGCTTTGCCTGAATAATCCGGTATCTTATATTCTGATGTTTGTAATTGCTTTTGGTGCGGCTTTTGTGTTGACATGGCTGTTTGGATACAAGGATATGGCAGCCGGAGAAAATAAAACTGTCGAGAAGAATGTGGAAAATATTTCTGCTAAAGGTACAGAAAACATTGAAAAAACAAAAGATATAGAAAGTGTAAAAACCGAGACTGGTGTAACTGAGAATAAAGAGATTTCTAAGATGGAAGAAACAGCTGACAATGTAGAAGATTTTTCACTTTATAGTGCATTAGAAGGAACAGCAATTCCAATGTCCATGGTGAATGACGCTACATTTGCTTCTGAGGTTCTTGGAAAAGGAGTTGCCGTAATTCCTGCTAAGGGAAAGGTAGTTGCACCATGTGATGCGACCGTTGAGACTGTTTTTGATACAAAACATGCAGTTGGTTTAAGCACTGAAAGTGGTATGGAACTGCTGATCCATATCGGAATTAATACGGTAGAACTTGGTGGAAAATATTATACAACACACGTAAAAGATGGTGATCAGGTAAAGAAAGGACAACTTCTTGTGTCCTTTGACATGGATAAGATCAAAGAAGCTGGATATGATGTGATTACTCCACTTATTGTAACCAATTCAGATGATTATAAAGATGTGAAGGTTTTATATGAAGGCGCAGTAACATTTGCTGATAAAGTATTGGAGATTGTGAAAGCATGAGCACATTAACGAAAGTTCTTGAGAGAAACGTAGCAGAGATTGAAAAGAACGCAGATATGAAAGAAGGCAGATTCCGATTGGGGCATCATCTGATGCCGCCAGTCGGATGGCTGAATGATCCAAATGGGTTATGCTGGTATAAAGGTAAATATCATGTGTTCTTTCAGTATGCGCCATTTGATGTTGAAGGTGGATTAAAATTCTGGGGACATTATACAAGTGTAGATCTGGTAGATTGGAAATATGAAGGAACAGCTCTTTACCCAGATTCTCCGTATGATTGTCATGGAGTTTATTCTGGATCTGCGCTGGTTGAAGATGAAAAGATGCATCTGTTTTTTACAGGGAATGTAAAGATTGATGGTGATTATGATTACATTAATGAAGGAAGGGAAACCAGCACACTTCATGTGGAAAGTGAAGATGGAATCCATTTCGGAGATAAGGAAGAAATCATTTCTTTTGAAAAATATCCGGAAGATTTTACATGTCATATCCGGGATCCTAAAGTCTGGAAAAAAAATAACAGATACTATATGATTCTTGGAGGACGCCTGAAAGAGGATAAAGGTGCTGTTTTAGTTTACGGATCAGAAGACATGAAAGACTGGAAGCTTGATCGTGTGATTACCACACCGGAAGCTTTTGGATATATGTGGGAATGCCCGGATTATTTTGAATTGGACGGACAGAAATTTTTATCTGTATCACCTCAGGGACTTAAACGGGAAGAATATCGTTTCCAGAATATTTATCAGTCCGGATATTTCCCGGTAAAAGAAGATGAATCTGTAGATACTGAAGATTTCCGTGAATGGGATATGGGATTTGACTTTTATGCTCCGCAGACCTTTGTGGACGATAAGGGAAGAAGGATTCTGATCGGATGGATGGGAATGCCGGACGCAGAAGAAGAGTATATAAATAAGACTATCGATGAAGGCTGGCAGCACTGCCTTACAGTACCGAGAGAACTGAAAGTACAGAATGGAAAAATTCTTCAGTATCCTGTTAAAGAACTTGAGCGGCTTCGAAAAGAGAAAACGATACTTCATGATGAAAAATCAATCGCGGAGATTCGCGTTGAAGTGAATGAGGGGTTTGACCTGGTACTTGAAGAGATTGCAATAACAGACAGCAGTTTTCAGATCAGCATGGGTGGTCAGATGATATTTAAATATGAAGAGGGAATCGCTGAAATTGGCTTTTCCGGAATTGCAGGTGCGGGAAGAGAGAGACGAAAAGCTAAAATCAGTGAACTCAGGAATATCCGTCTTCTCGCGGACACTTCGGCAGCAGAGATTTATCTGAATGATGGAGAGACTGTATTTTCAACCAGATATTATCCTGACCGTGAGGATCTTCAGCTAAAGATCCTTGGTGGTAAATTCAGGGGGAATCTCTGGAATCTTCGGAAAATGATATTCACAAAATAAGAAAATAAACGTATAATAAAGCAGGTGGGAAAGAAAATCCTCAGTCGGTTTCCCTGCCTGCTTTTTTGACATATAAATAGTTCTGATATTGTAAATGCAAGTCAGAAAGGGATATGTCTGGATGAGATACGTGCTTTATACCGGCTGTTTATTATAGAAATAAGGATGATTGCAGAGATGCTAATGCAATTGTCCTTTACATAAATTGTAACTGATCAGTCTCCTCACAGGAGATTGCTGAATAGTTACTATAAATCAATAATAAATAAGCAGATGCTAATAACAAGTCTGTGGGAACAAAAGAAATCGAATGTATGGCAATATAGCCGGAGATTTGTAATTTAGATGGAGAGTTCGATGAATTATACTTACATTGTCAAATGTGCAGACGAAACTTTTTATACGGGGTGGACAAACTGTTTGCAGAAACGGCTGAAAGCACATAATGAGGGAAAAAACGGAGCGAAATATACAAAGGCCAAAAGACCGGTGACGCTGGTATATTATGAAGGTTTTTCCACAAAGGAAGAGGCAATGAGACGGGAGTACCAGATTAAGAAGCTTACCAGAAATAAAAAACTTGAATTGATGGATTTCTGACCAGATTGTACAAGGAGGACAAAAAAGATGAAAAGGATGACGAAATGGCTTGCAGTGTGTGCTGCATGTATGGCGTTCAGCGTTCCGGCCATGGCAGCAGAGATGCCTGGAGTTACAGTGACACCGACTCCGGTTGAGACACCGGATATTACACCAATCGAAACACCGACACCAACACAGAAACCACAGGTAAAGAATGGCTGGTATACTTACGCGTCAAAGAACAAAAGATATTATAAAGATGGACAGTATCTGACCGGAATGCGTAAAGTTCAGGGAAAAATCTATTACTTTAGTCCTAAAGGTTTCATGAAAACAGGATGGATAAAGTATAACAATAAGAAATATTATTTCGGCTCAAATGGAGTAAGATACAGTGGTGTCAAAAAAATTGATGGAAAATATTATTATTTCAGTGATAAGGGTGTTCTGAGAACAAAGACTGTCAAAGTTGGAAATACGACATATTACTGTACAGAAAAAGGAATTCTGGAAGCCTGGAAGAAGGGAAGTACTTTTTATTATCCAAGTGGAAAGAAAATGAATTCCACAAGAGCATATGAATATGAAACTTTACAGAGAGCAAAACAGGTTGTCAATGCGATCACAAAACCAAGTATGTCAAAAAGTGAGAAGTTTGAGACTTGCTTTAGATGGGTAATGTATCAGCATTATTATGATACCAGAAGAATTTTCTACAACCAGACTGCATGGCCGGCATTATATGCCAATGACTATCTTATCCTGAGTGGAAAAGGCGGAGACTGCTTCTCTGATGCATGTTCTTTTGCATACCTTGCAAAGGCGCTGGGATATACAAATATTTATGTTTGTGTAGATACAACGGCAACTGATGGAAGCGGACATTGCTGGGCTGAAATCGGCGGCAGAGTATATGATCCATTATTTGCAGAAGCTAAGAGCTACTATGGGTACTTTGGTGTAGGATATGGTTCTTATGGATTATATCCGGAGAGACGAGTGGCTGTTTAACCGAATCAAGTAAGTCCCCTGCGGAGGTTGCGAGGAGCAATAAGCAGTGGGTGGGACTATATAAATTTTGGAGAGTTTTAAAATTGAACATATAAAAAGATGCTCTGGCAGATTACATTGTGACTGTTCAGAGCATCTTTTTGAGTTATTCGGTGTAGAACCATGTAGCGGATTGCGAATATTCGATTTTATGGCAATTCCAGAAAATAAGATACATTGCTTATACTGGTAATGGTGCTACAAAGAAATACATTACAACAAAGTGGCAGGCACTTCCAAGCATGACAAAAATGTGGAAGATTTCGTGAGAACCGAAGTTCTTATGTCTGGAATCAAAGAGTGGAACTTTTAATGCGTAGATCACACCACCAATAGTATAAATGATTCCGCCAGCCAGAAGCCAGTCAAATCCTGCGCGTGGGAGTGCATGGAAAATAGGAACAAATGCCAGTACACACAGCCATCCCATACCAATATAGAGTACAGAGGACAACCATTTAGGACAAGTGATCCAACAGCCCTTTAAGATGATGCCAAGAATCGCAACGCTCCATACCAGTGCACATAAAATATAGCCAATGTGGTTATGAAGAACAATCAGGCAGACCGGAGTGTAACTTCCTGCAATCATAACGAAAATCATCATGTGATCCATTTTCCGAAGTCGTCTGTTGACTTTTTCCGTAGAGTCTACGGAATGGTAGATAGTACTGGCTGCATAAAGCAGAATCATAGACAGGATAAAAATACTCAGAGCTACGATGTGGATTACGTCATAGGAACGTGCAGCCTTTACGATAAGGGGAATTGCCCCGGCAACAGCGAGAAGCAGAGCGATTCCATGTGTAATAGCACTTCCGGGATCTTTTAATTTGAATTTCATAAAAATCGCCTCCATTTATGTGAGTAAATAAAAACAATAACATGTAGTTTTAAAAACTATATAATAAGTATACGATTACTATAACACAAATATTCAAAAAATCAAGTATATATTTTGGGAATCAAATAAAAAGATTTTGGAGCATGGAAAATAGTTGAAAATGCGTGATAAAGCTCATATAATGAGATTAATTGAAAAAACAATTATTGTGGGATAAGTAAGTGACAAGGGAGGCAGTTCCATGGGGAAAACTATAACGATATGTTTTACAAATAATAAAGGCGGAAGTGGAAAATCTACCACTTGTTCTAATCTTGGAGCGGCAATGGCTCAGGCTGGAAAGAAGGTTCTTCTGATTGATGGAGATATGCAGCTGAATTTGTCACTTGCGTTTTTTTCAGAGGACTGGGTGCTGGAGCATGCAACAGGGGAGAAGAACTTGTATTATGCGATTAAAAAGCAGGAAGACCTAAGTTGTTATGTGGTACATACTCCATATGAGAATCTGGATCTGATTCCGTCTTCTACATTAATGAGTTCTATAGAATATGAACTTTTTACAAAATGGCAGAGAGAATTTATTCTTCGGAAATGTATTCAGAAGATTAAAGAGACAGGAGCTTATGATTACATTTTGATTGATGCACCGCCTACACTTGGAGGCTGGGTTATGAACATTCTATGTGCTTCAGATAAAGTGATTATTCCGGTTGAGGCAAGCCCGTGGGGAATGTTTGGACTTGCAAATATGTTTGAATTCTTAAATGAAGTAAAACAGATATCACCAGAGCTTGAAGTCGCCGGGATAGCGGTGACAAAGGTGGATACGAGAAAGAATTACTATAAGCAGACGATGGAAACATTACATGAATTGGAAGATATCCACGTGTTTGAACAGATAATCAGGGTGGATAGTTCCATAGAGTGGTCCCAGGACAATAGTATTCCTGTTGTAGAGTATAAAAAATCAAGCAGAAGTGCAAAAGAATATACGAAATTAGCGGAGGAGGTAATGAAATTATGTCAGTAGGCAAAGAGAGTATCAGACGTGCAGCAAGTGCAGGTGCAAAAAGGACTACAAAAACGACAGCAAAAACAGCAGATACGGCAGCAGTTAAAACAACTGCCAGGACAACAACCAAAACAGCAGCTAAAACAGCTGCTAAAGCAACTTTTGAGAAGAAAACGGTGAAGAAATCAGTTGTTTCCACACAGGATACCAAAAAGCTGGAAGCAGTATTTGTTACAGAAAATAAAAATGAGACAGTAGAAGGGCCAGTTCGTATTAAAGAGGAACTTCCGGTATATCTTCTCTGAATTAACTTGCCAGAAGAGAGTTAATTTGTTATGCTATACGAAAAACGCAATCGGTTGCGCATATCGACAGGATGTTATTATGATGACAGAAGAAGAGAAGAGAATATATACAATTGATGATATTGCAAGAGAGCTTGGAGTTAGTAAAACAACGGTATCCAGAGCTATTTCGGGAAAGGGACGGATCGGACAGGCAACCAGAGAAAGAGTATTGGCATTTATCAAGGAGCATGACTATCGTCCAAACGTTGTTGCGAGAGGCCTTGCACAGCGAAAAACTTATAATATTGCACTGTTAATGCCGAAAGATTATGTTGCGACAGAGTTCCTGTTTTTTAAAGATTGTATGAATGGAATCTGTGAAGTAGCCTCGGAATATAATTATGATATCATTATTTCTATGATTGACGGAGAAGATATATCGCAGATACAGCGTCTGGAAGCAAATCGCAAGGTGGATGGGATTATAGTAAGCAGGGCGGTGGTAAGCTCTGAGGTACAGAAATATCTGAAAGAGTGCAGAGAACCATTTGTGCTGATCGGTCCGTCAGATGATCCGAATATTCCATTTATAGATAATAAGAATCAGGAGGCAGGAAAAGAACTGACAAGTATTATGCTGATGAAGGGAATGCGTCACCTTGCGCTCCTTGGAGGAAATCAGTCTTACAATGTTACGATAAGCAGATATCAGGGATTTCTGGATGCACATCATGAATTAGGGATTCCTGTTGATGAGAATCTTATTTTCATGAATGTAGATAATCAGCTGGTTGTATCAGAGGCAGTAAGTAAGTTGTATGCAGCAGGAGCAGACGGTATTGTATGCATGGATGACGTGATCTGCAGTATGTGTATGAGCAGCCTGAGGGAAAAGAAAATACAGGTACCGGCACAAATAAAAGCAGCGAGTATGTATGACAGTAAAAATCTGGAATATCATAATCCACCGGTTACGAGTATTAAGTTTGATGCGGTACGGCTTGGAAAAATGGCTTGTACTAAGCTATTGAAGATTCTTGGAGAGAATCCACAGGAAGAAATAACACCGCTTAATTATCAGGTAGTGCTGAGAGAATCAACACAATAAATAAAGTATATGAGAAATGTAGGGAATCCTTGGAATAAGGGTTCCCTTTTTATATCAATCATAAGAAATTACTCCGTAATATTCCTATGGTATGGCAGGACCGCACTACAGCGGAAAGAAATTATGTCACAGAATCAATTCGTTGCAGGCGGAGAGTCCTGATTGTAGGATTCACGGGCAGTTATTCGATGTAGAGCCACGTAGCGGAAGCGGATGATTTTATCCGATTGACATTATATTGAGGCAGGGGTTGAAAAAACGATTGCGCAGAAAAACGGAAAACGAACAAGATTATTGTGCAATATAGCAAAATATCAGCTGAAAATTAGATAATAATGGCTAATTGACTTTAATAAAATTATGTAATATACTAAAAACATGAACAAACGGTTGCGCAACAAAAAAACAGAGCGTTATGGTTACTGTGCACGCAGTGAATAGTAATATGTTTAAGAAATGATTGCGTACAACCACCAAAAAATCAGGAGGAAGAGAAAATGAGAAAAAATGTAAAAAAGGTAATCGCACCGTTACTGGCAGCAGCTATGGCACTTTCCTGCACAGTATGTGTAAGCGCAGCAGAGGACGAGACAATTAAACTGACTGTATGGGGCGCTGAGGAAGATCAGAATTTATTAAAAGAACTGACAGATAAATTTCAGGAGAAGTATGCAGATCAGAAATTTGATATTCAGATTGGAGTAGAATCTGAGTCTACTGCAAAAGATACAATTCTGACAGACGTAGAGGCAGGTGCAGATGTATATGCATTCGCAGATGATCAGCTTCCGGATCTTGTAAAAGCCGGAGCACTTCTGAAACTTGATGATTATGCAGAGGCGCTGCAGCTTGCAGATACAACACTTGATGATGTAAAAGCTGCAAACGTTGAAGGCTCTATTGATGCAGCAACAATTGATGGCAGCCTGTATGCATTTCCAAGAGCTGCTGACAACGGATATTTTCTTTACTATGATTCATCTGTAATTTCAGAAGAAGCTGCAGCAAGCTGGGACAGCCTTCTTGAAGCAGCTGATAAGGCTGGAAAGAAAGTTGGTATGACACTTGCTTCCGGATGGTACAATGCTTCTTTCTTCTATGGAGCAGGATTTACAACAGGGCTTAACGATGACGGAACAACAACTATGGACTGGAACGGAACAAGTGCTGACGGATATACGGGTGTTGATGTAGTAAAAGGAATGCTTGATATT
>UMEJ01030790.1_pt1 | contig 11448 bp, 6 predicted proteins | sample 1964731 | NCBI WGS metagenome assembly UMEJ01 (sample SAMEA4836018, study PRJEB28245) | human gut metagenome | biome: gut microbiome; material: fecal sample | place: Denmark | collected 2008 | reverse complement strand
AAAGACAGGTAGCCTCCGCCGTTAAATCCTATTACCGGCGTAATAACGAGTACCCCCGACTTGGAAATAAATTCCTGCTTACTGATACCACATGTAAGTCCTTTCTCAGCCAGTAAAGCAGTAAATCTGTCATAGAACTGAGAACGCTTTTCAGCGTTATAAAGCATACCATCGGGATTATGTACATCTGTGAAGTTCTGATTGATATACTCAGCCAGTCCTTCAAATCTGAAGTGAGCATGTACATTTGTACTCTGCTGTCCAGACAAGTCTCCATCACCAATCATATTTCTTAATGTGTTGTCTAAGCTGTTCGCATCTACTGACAGAATCGTGGCTGCCTCCTGCGTGGTAACATTCGCATTATTCACCGTCACCAGTTCTCCGTTGTCTACAATAAACTCTGGAGCATTTGTACTGATATCATTACGGTTGGCTGAAGTACTGTATAAGCCTTCTCCGTTCTTTAATACTACGATACCTGCTCCGCCTCTGGTGTAACCTGCGTAGTTGCCACGATTTATGTCTCCTTCTGTAAGCAGGTCTGCTCTTCTTGCAAGTGAAAATTTCACACCGTAAGTTGCGTAAGTACCATTGCCCGTAACCACACTATCATTGACACCACCAGAGCTGCCTCCGCCCGTCCATTCTGCTCGTGCTGTCTGACCTCCCAGTAATAACAGGAATGTCAGGGCTATCAGTGATTTCTTTATCCTCATTTTGACACCTTCTTTCTCAATGTGTGCAGTAGGGCAAACAGTCGATCTCTGTTTGCTAAACTCATACCCCCTATTATGAAGATTACTCCAGATAATACTGCGACTACCCAGCTTACTCCGCCTGTCTGTGGGAGCATGGTACTGCCTCCAGTTCCATACATATTCATATCAATGTCTTTCACACTATCCACGAATCCAGTTACTTCTATGGTTTTTGATACCTCAATACCAGAACTGGTAGTGGCTGTTATTTTATACTTCCCATTATGACTGACTGAGAATGTATATTCCTTACATGATGTCTGGCTTGACTCACCATTCAACATCAACACGCTGTCAATACTACTGTAGACTGTAATCGGAAAGTTCGTGCCTGTTAGAATACCATTCGGTAACTCACTGTAAGAAATATCTGGCTTGGCAGTTGATATCTCTTCCTGTTTGGGAGCTGTTACCCCCTCTATACTGAAGTCTGAAGTAATCGTTCTGATATTAGTACGCATACTGACTGTAAAAGTACCATTCATACTAACTGGGAATACCCTTGTTACTCCTTTTACAGTGTTACCAGTATCAATATACTTCTTTAGGGCTTCATCAGAACTCAATACCAAATTGCCTTTGGAATCCTTGATATCGAAGTTCATCAGATATTCTCCGCCAAGCTGTTCTGGATACTTACTAAAATCATAAGCAACAGACACGTTAGCCTGGGTCTTGTCATCAGCTAGTGAAGAACTGATACTGATACTTGGTGTCTCAAGGAATGTATCATCATAAAGCGTATTGGCGGCTTCTTGGGAGTTGACATCCATGTTTCCTAAGTAATCTCCTTGTGTAGAAAATACTAATACTGTAGTGGGTGATTCAGTTCTTAGTGGAAAGGATATTAAATCTTTACTGGAAGCTGTTTGGATCTCGCCAGTGTGCTTTTTAATGTACTCCGTCAAAGATTTGATATCCGACAAACTATCGTTTGTTCTGATGTACCCCCACGTAAATACTCCATCAGAATTGTATTCTCCAAAGGAAATGTCAGATACCTTATCCGCTGTTTGATTGATACTTGGAATGAGAAAGCCTTCCTCTCCTCTACTACTGTCTAAATACCCTATGAAAATAAGGTCTTCAGTCAGTAAATATCTTCCTGAAGATACTTCCTCTTTAAAAGGATTTTTTAGCTTCTGTTTAAGAACATCTAAGTTCTCATTGACTGTTATACTGACTGGGGCTTGCTCTTCTGTCTTAGTAATGGTGTCCTCTTTAGGGGCTGTCGCTGACTTCGTATTCTGGATTGTATCAGTTGCCCCTGTATTGGAATGCTCCGTTAGAGTTTCCTCAGTTTGCTCTGCTGCTAGGACTATCTGGGGCGAATAAAGACTACTCGATATAGATAAGGCTAACAGCGTACATACGATTGTTCTCTTCATGTCTAACCTCCTTATGTAATTTTCAAAGTTCCTTTCGGGGGAAAACGCATACCCCCTATGTAATCTTGCTATCGCAAGGTGATACAACTGTACACTCTACTCCGCACATGACAGAAGATAATACAGCGTCTTTTCGGTTGTTTTATTTGTCTGTTATACTTCCTGCTTGGATTCCACATACCTGCCACCTCCCTCTATGCTACTCATGTACTTTTGGTACACTCGATTGACTTCGTTCTCATCAAATACTCGTACTCCGCTTGGTAGGCGTCTGCACTTCAATCTTCCAGTATCTACCCAGTTTCTTATGGTTACACTGCTGACTCCAAATAAACGAGCTACCTCCGATACTCTCATCATATAAACTACCTCCTTACCATCTCACCTGCTCAGTGGTTAGAACTTACTCATTGAACGTGTTTACTCTCATCTTTATTCTTATCTTACACGTTGGAAATTCGCCCGACTGCGGAGAGATTTTCTGTAATGTTTCACTTACTATATCCTCATCTCTATCCTGTCATACAAAGCATTGAGTTCTTTTCACATTTTGATGATAATCCGCCGTATCTGGGCGAGTACGCATTCTGACTGTTCCTATAAAAAGAGCCTGCTCATGCGGTCTTGACATAAACAGGCTCAGACTGATAGGGTCGCGTATGAATACGGCAATAATGGGTTTAGCTGATGATGTGCCTTGCAGGCGAAACTGCTAATCTGAGAGAGCTTGCCGAAGACTTGGGGAATCTTCAGACTGCTAGACCAACTTCTTATATACGTCTGGAATCTTTATATCAATAAAAGAGGAAAGAAAAAGTATGAACAAAACTATGATATCCATATGAAGTTCTGTATCTCTACTGTATAGCAATCGTTTTCCTATCAGTGATTCCATCATCAACTCACGATTGATAATGCGTCTCTACTGTGGTTCTCTATTCAATTCGTATCTTAAAAATTATAAATTGGGAAGTTTTTGAAAAAGGCGGTTGCCCCAAAAGTGACACCGCCTTGAATAGAATTTTAAGAACTGATACCCCCGTGTATTAGATATCGTAGTTGCAATGATTTTTGAAGAATGATTTGAACTCCTCACACCTAAAATTATATGACTTTAATACCTGTGCATCATCTTTGTTTGGTGGAATATTACTTATCATAATTTCATAATAATTATCCTCCAGAGGTTCAGCATAATACACATACAAATCTTTCTTTTGTATGATGCCCTTCTCCGTATCAGCACATACTTCTTTACTATTTGTATCTACCTTCTTATCGTAAAGGAACAATTTAAAATACTCCTCAAAGAGTTTGCCTTCTTCAGTATGAATGTATTTTGTGTTATCTCCCTTTTTACGCTTAGATAAACTTTCGTTGGTTTCCTTACTCTTACATGAGAATATCCAGTTGTACTCTGCTTCTCTAAGTCTCTTTAACATCTCAAGGTGATTTTCATCAGAAAATTCACAGGCATACTGGTTCGTAAGGAAATATGGTGGGTCTAAATAATATACCTTGTTATTACTTTCATTATCTGATGTTTCTGGAACAATCTCCTTGAAATCCTTTGAAGTAATGTCAACATCTTGTAACCTATCTGAGAACTCATCAAGCCAAGTTTCCTCTCCAGATAAAAGTTTCTTAAACCTTTCGATACCTTTCGGGTCTACCCCCGCCTCGGATGATTTTGATACTATGTAGCTTGCAAAACTATGCACATACAAAAATGCAAATACCAGTAGCCTGTCTCTGGGAGTTAATTTTAATGTATCACTGTTAATCTGGTTTTGCCAAGCCTCTCTCTGTTCCTTAGTGGTTTTCTCATCATCATTCATTTGTTTTATGTAATCTTCAAAGGACACATACAATGCAAGATACATCTCAACTACGTTTTGTGCTTCAGGCTTTTTCAATACCTCTTCCAAAATCAGCAGTTCCTCGTACCTTTTTTCAAGATACCCCCGTTCCATACTCATAATCTTTAGGTTTTTAACACCGACGGCTTTATACAGACTTTTTCTGTTAGCAGTAATTCTCTGCTGCTTATAATCATACTTAGTATCATAGTTGATACCCTTCCAGTTATCTATTATATCCTTTACACCTTTATCTTCGGTGGCATCTTTACCATATCTTTCTCTATACTCAGTGTTTTCAAATATAGACTTCAGATGAGCATACATCTTCTTCTGATCGATAGATGTCTTCATATCCTTTATGATGTCATACCATTTATCATTAAACTCAGCAAAAGTTTTCTTGAAATCATCTGGTAATCTGTGTTCATACTTCTTAATGAAGTATAGAGCCTTAGCTACTACTACATCAAACTCATTCAAATGCCGTTTTCCTTTTACTGTATCCTTCAGCGAAACAGTCATAGTCCCTGTTCCACCAAATACATCGTAAAAATCAAAGGTATCTGAGTAGACGTTTTGAGCTACTCCACCCTTTAATATGAGTTGTAACAATTTAACCAAGTTCTCACGCTTGCGACCATCTCTATACAGTCTAATTCTAAAATAATCTGACTCGGCTATATCTTGCTTTACTTCGGCGGTCTTCATGTAAAACTGTTTGAAGTAAGCCTTGAAATAAAGTTCTGATACCCCTAATTGATTACTCTGATTGGAAAGAGCAGTACCATACTTCTTCCACTGTTCATTTAAAAAATCATCTATCTCACCTTGAAAAGTACCTGTGATAATTTGGTAAGCAATCTCACACAGTTCTGGTTTTTTGTAGTCAACAAAACGTTCTACTTCGATATCCTGCTCCTGCATCTTCTTGATTGCTTCATCTTCCTTACCCTTATTTACCTCAAATATATAAAAAAGTATGGTGTGAACATAGTTCCAGTAGATGTTCTCATAAATGATTTCTCTAGAGATATCATGCAGAGATGCATACTTTTTCTTAGCTTTTACATAACGTCTCAATGAAGTAGCGGATATACCATGCTCATCCCACAGCTTTCTTAGGTCGTTTACCCCCAATGAGTCAAGAGCATTTCGTATGTCTTGAAGAGGTTTTTCCGTCTTATCCCATACAAGCAGATACCTCTGCCCAAAAGTTACATACCCTATTGGAATGTCAATACCAATGACTTCATTTGGAATGATTAAATCTCCCTCATCGGCAGGACTGGACTGCATTGGCATATAATCACACAGATTCTTGATAATATCAGATACTTTAGCGTTATTAGCAATAAGAGCATTAAGAGCCTCTAAATCAATCATATTTAATCCTTTAGAAGCAATATTGCCTGCTGTAACTTGCATACCAAGTAAAATACTGTGCTTTTTAAGGAAATCTTCTAAATTATCTCTTTCTGGTACTTCCCAAAGTATCTTATTAAGCTGTTCATCTTCAAATTCAACTAAATATGCCTCCGAGGTCCCACCTTGCAGTACACCCCTTAATGCTCTGCCTACCATCTGTGTGACTGATATTTCTGTAGAACTATCTCTTGCTATAAATACTGTCTGAGTCTTAGGTACGTCTACTCCTTCTTTGAACTTATCTACACTAACAATGACTGGTAATATGTTTTTGGCATATCTCTCCTCGTATATCTTTACTATCTGGTCTGAGGATAAGTCCTTATTTATGTAGTCTTGAAGATTCTTATACTGCGTCAAGTCATTATTTCCATCTGTACTGATTGATATACCACAGTCTATCTCATGAGCAAGGAATTTACTCCAAAGAAGCCTGGCTACCTCCCTACTCTTTACGAATATCACTGTTTGACCAAAGGAATTGTTAGGATTTAATTCTTTAGGAACTTTTGTGTCCTCGTCCTGTGAGGACGGGGTCTCTAAAGCTAAAGCACATACCCCCTTTTCGTAAGTATCTATGATACGATTACACAATTCCTCATCAGATAGTTTCTCAGGACTTGAGTCCTTTTTCTTCGCAAGAAAAGGCTTGGCTAGATACCCTTCAGCTATCAACTGATTTATTGATACCCTACTTGCATAACAAGTCTTGTCTGTAGGCAGCTTGCTCTTAGGGTCTATACCATGAAGAAATATCTCTTCTATGCGACTTCCATTTGTATTCTTCGGTGTAGCTGTTAAACCTATGATATGTATCTTTGCTTGTGCCATATACAATAAAGCATGTATGATACTACGATAATCATCTCCTACCGCATGGTGTGCCTCATCTATGATTACTGTCAACTCATCTGTATTTTCTAACCAGTCTTTAAAGGACTCATCTATCTCTTTTTGCTTACCACTGTTATCTGCAAAACCAAACATCTTACACAACGTCTGTTTTGTTACGAATACCATCTGTACATCTTCTGATTTGTACTCTTCTCTGAATGAGGTATCTTGACTGGAGAACACATGGGCTGTTATCTCCGAAGCCTTAAAAGGTTTACCCCCATGTTCTAGGCTGTCTCTATATGTGTGGTCTACAAAAGAATGGTGAGCCTGTGTCAATAGTGACAGTCTCTCACATATCCAGAGTACCTTAGTACCCTGTCTATTTAACACATTTCTATTCAGATATTCCACAGCAATTCTAGTCTTACCCCCACCAGTAGGTACTACTACCAATGTTCTATATGTGTCATAGACTTTATCTAATTTCTCTAAGTTCTTAATAGCTTCTTCTTGGTATGGAAACATCGAATACTTTTCTTTGCCTTCTTTAATTTTAATATTAGTATTCTTAAGTAGTCTGTTCTCCTTAGTTGCCATTGTTAAACCTCTTCATATTCATCGTCTAACTCTTCAGTGATTTCATCATACTCTGGATCTTCCTCTATAGTCTCTCGTATCAGTATCTTAGTATAACTGTCCGTATTCGTCACACCACTATTCTTCAGTATCATTTCCAAATCTTTGAATATTGGAGATTCCTCTACTTCTGGAATATACATATAGTCCATTGGAATATTGGTTATCAGTACCTTTTTAACGGAAACTTCATTGAAATAAGCTTCTGAGAAAAAGAAGTTCTTGAACTGACCATCCGTATTCAATTCATAACTGTATCTGCCTTCACCTTTGAATAACTCACGTACAATGAGGTCATCTTTATTACAAACTGTCATCCAGAAGCAATCATGCGTATTAACAAAGTTTGCAAAACTCACCATATCCTGTGTGTTTCTTCTTACTGTATAATCGTAGAACAGCATTCCTTTCTTACGTCTCGGAGAAATATTCTTCATACTCTCTAACTCTTCAAAATGACCTTCTTTCAAAACTCTTAATGAATTTTCAATATCAATGTCAGATACCTTACCTTTCACCGCATCTTCAAAGTCAAGCAATCTTATTTCTTTTTCTGTGATGCCTTCCAACAAGCTATTTATTGTACCACATACCACTGTAGTCTTGCTCAGACGCTCTCCCAATGTTTTCAACCTTTTCTTTGTATCATCTATGTTATTCAGCATATCATTACTTACTTTTGTCAAGAAATACTTAACTGCCATTTCAACCATATCTTCTTTATACTTATATGGATAACTAAAAACATAGTTCTTTTTAGGTTCATTAGTTGATGCCTCATACTCTAAGTCCTTGCGTACATTATCTGGTAATTCATCCTCCAAAGCTGCCTTAGTAGATTTAGCACTCTCCTCTAACTCATCACTTATTTCACCTGTCTCAATAGCCTCATCTCCCAGATAAACATCCAGTGTTTTGCAGAATTCATCAAACTCATTTTTGATTACATAGTAGAAATCACCTATATTACTGTTGCTGACAAGCATTATCTCACGTTTTTGTGGGTATATATCCTCAAATAAAGTAACATCTCCAGACAAATCAATCAGCATAGAACAGAATCTTTCCTGTAATACCCTTACTATAATACGTCTGAATAAATCACCACGCATCTTCAAAGAGAACATATCAACTGGGTCATAAATGTTTGACATGAAATCATCAAAGGGTGACATTCCCCACTTCTCCTGTATCTTAGAACTACCACCAGTAACTCTTTTAAATACGTCTGTTGTAATACCTGTTCTCTTTTCACCTTGCACCAAACCATTTTTACCTAACAGCTTATACTTACCATCTGGTGCAGTTGCATAAGCAGCCTTCTCCTCATTGTACAATTTATAGCAATCTCTATAAATTACAAAGTACACAGCCTGCAATAATTCTTTTGGGTAGTACCCTAATTCTTTATATTTCTCATATACTTCATTCAGAACACAGCAAGCATTTTCTGTATTCATCCCCACGATTGAGCACAGTTTTTCAGCATCACCATCTTCCAGTTTGGTTGGCTTCTCCTTTTCAGTTGATTTTCTCACAATAGCAGTAAGGTCTAGGTTTTTAAAAAATTCTTCTGGTGTCATAATAAATTTCTCCTTTTTAAGTCTTTTCTTTCCAGTATATTATACAATTCTCGACAGATAAATAGTTTTTCCAGATTTTTACAAATAAAAAGCAATGCCAGTAATGTGACATTGCCTAATAATTTTAATCTTCAATTTTTCGCATTTCTGCTTTCAGTTCTTCAATCTCTCTATGTGTGTATGTTTTCTCAGTATTATCATTGATTGCATGTCCAACTATACGCTTTAAAATGTATTCTTCCATCCTTACTCTTTTAGCCTTTGTGATGAACGTATGTCTCGTTTCATGCGGATGATGATCCATTTGCAGTCTTTCCACAACCTTATTGAATCTCCCCCTATATTTATCATACGTCATATAAATGCCTTGCTGACCGTTAATATCATTAAACAAATAGTTGCTGCCCAACTCTTTCGCTTCTGCGTATCTTTTCTCAATTAAAGGTTGAATCAATGGGTGAATGGGTACGCATCTGTCCTTTCCTGCGTCGGTCTTCATACCCCCGTACATAACTTGTAGTTCCAAATCTATATCTTTGATTTTTAGTATTGCAAGTTCCTGCGGTCTCCAACCAGAATAAATACCACATAACACCATATCTACAAACGCAATTTTATCTACATTCTTCCACAGTAAATCAATTTCTTCCTTTGAAAAGATTGTATTCTTACGCTTTTCTCTTACTTGTTTTATTTTCGTTTCTTTATCAAGTTCAAATGCCCTTGCATAATTTCTATCTACTATCTCACGTGCGTATGCCCAGTCAAACATCAAGTTGAACATAGACTTAATACGTCCTTTCGTGCAGGCGGATGCGTAGCGTTTTTGACCCTTTTCTTTACCTCTATCTGGTATTATATACCCTTTGTCCATACATTCTTGCAAATGATAAATTCTAATATCACGCATTTTCATGTTATACAGACCACTACAATAACGATAAGCAGATGTTATGGTTCTCTCAGATGATATACTCGTCAATTTCTTAAAGTAATCTTCTGTCCACTGTTCATACAACTCTTTAAATGTAATATCCTTCGTATTCAAATCATAAGGACATTCTTGATATGCTACTAAGGCTGCCTCAGCTTCTGCTCTAGAAGCGTAATACCCTAATGTCTTTAAATTTTGTTTACATCTTCCCGTTTTTGGATTTAACTCCCAACCGACAGTAACTCTCACACGCCACGGCTTTCTACGTTTCCCCCCTTTCATTTTGTATATGTTACCAGTACCATTTGCACGTCTCATTTAGACACACACTCCTTTCAAATAAAATTTTCACTTTATTTACATGAACTCCATGTGTATCTAGCATCTGTTTAAAAACTCCAGTTTAAGAAAGGCTTAACCCACCATAAACTCAAGTGTGGCTTGTGTGGCTTGTAGAGTGTGGCTTGCGTGAGTCTTTTATGAGTCTTTTAAGCAAAAAAACAGGACTTCCCAAGCCGAACTACGACTTGAGAAGCCCCTTAAAATCAAGGTTTTTCGCCCCTATATTAGAATTTGCCAGCCTGTGCTGATTCCTCAATCGCTACTGCAACAGCAACAGTCATTCCAACCATCGGATTGTTACCAGCGCCGATCAGTCCCATCATCTCTACGTGAGCCGGTACAGAAGAAGATCCTGCAAACTGAGCATCAGAGTGCATACGTCCTAATGTATCTGTCATACCGTAAGAAGCCGGTCCTGCTGCCATGTTGTCTGGGTGAAGTGTACGTCCTGTACCACCACCTGAAGCAACTGAGAAGTATTTCTTTCCTGCTTCGATGCATTCTTTTTTGTATGTTCCTGCAACTGGATGCTGGAAACGTGTCGGGTTTGTAGAGTTACCTGTGATAGATACGTCTACTCCCTCTTTCCACATGATTGCAACACCTTCACGAACATCATTTGCTCCGTAGCAGTTTACTTTAGAACGAAGTCCGTCAGAATATGCTGTACGGGAAACCTCTTTTAATTCTCCTGTGTAGTAGTCATACTCTGTCTGAACATATGTAAATCCGTTGATTCTGGAAATGATCTTTGCTGCATCTTTTCCAAGACCATTTAAGATAACACGAAGTGGTTTTTTACGAACCTTGTTCGCTTTTTCAGCAATACCGATTGCACCTTCTGCGGCTGCGAAAGACTCATGTCCTGCAAGGAATGCGAAACAGTCTGTCTCTTCTTCCAGAAGCATTTTTCCTAAGTTACCATGTCCAAGACCTACTTTTCTCTGGTCTGCAACAGATCCAGGGATACAGAATGCCTGAAGACCTTCTCCGATTGCAGCAGCAGCGTCAGCAGCTCTTCTGCAGTCTTTTTTGATTGCGATAGCAGCACCTACAATGTAAGCCCAGCATGCATTTTCAAAACAGATCGGCTGGATTCCTTTTACCTGATTGTAAACATCCAGTCCAGCATCTTTTGTGATTTTTTCAGCTTCTTCGATAGAAGCAATTCCGTAGCTGTTTAATACAGCATTGATTTTATCAATTCGTCTTTCATATGATTCAAATAAAGCCATTTTAAGTCCTCCTATCGCCTATTCCTGTCTTGGGTCGATGATCTTAACTGCATCATCCACGCGTCCATACTGTCCCTGTGCTTTTTCCCATGCTTCGTTTGGTGTATCACCTTTTTTAATGAAGTCTGTGAATTTACCAAGGCTTACGAATTTGTATCCGATAATTTCATTATTCTCATCCAGAGCGATACCTGTTACATAACCTTCAGCCATTTCCAGGTAACGAGGTCCTTTTGCAAGAGTTCCGTACATTGTACCAACCTGAGAACGAAGTCCTTTTCCAAGATCCTCCAGTCCTGCACCAATCGGAAGTCCATCTTCAGAGAATGCACTCTGTGTACGTCCGTATACAATCTGCAGGAATAATTCTCTCATAGCTGTGTTGATTGCATCACAGACAAGGTCTGTGTTCAGAGCTTCGAGAATTGTTTTTCCCGGAAGAATT
>UMEJ01020569.1_pt1 | contig 11601 bp, 9 predicted proteins | sample 1964731 | NCBI WGS metagenome assembly UMEJ01 (sample SAMEA4836018, study PRJEB28245) | human gut metagenome | biome: gut microbiome; material: fecal sample | place: Denmark | collected 2008 | reverse complement strand
GTTTCTTATATTAGGGACTTATTTTACAGCCCCTTAAAATACTCCTGCTCCAGGTATCTGGCTACGTAGACTCCGCTGGCAGATGCATGGGACAGAGAATGGGTCACGCCGCTACAGTCTCCGATAACAAAGAGACCCTTGTGGCAGGTTTCCAGATTTTCGTCGATCTCGACCTCCATGTTGTAGAATTTAACCTCAACGCCATAAAGCAAAGTATCATCATCTGCGGTTCCCGGTGCGATCTTGTCCAGGGCATAGATCATCTCGATGATGCCATCCAGGATACGTTTCGGCATAACAAGGCTTAAATCTCCCGGTGTCGCAGAAAGTGTAGGTGTTACGAAACTTTCCTCAATACGGGCTTTTGTGCTTCGTCTTCCGCGGATCAGATCTCCAAACCGCTGTACCATAACACCACCGCCAAGCATATTGGAAAGTCTTGCAATGCTCTCACCGTATCCGTTGCTGTCATGGAACGGCTCTGAGAAATGCTTGGATACCAGAAGGGCAAAGTTTGTATTGTTGGTATGCTTTGCCGGATCTTCGTAGCTGTGACCGTTTACTGTGATGATACCGTTGGTATTTTCATTCACGACAACACCTCGCGGGTTCATGCAGAAGGTACGGACCATATCCTCAAACTTCTCAGTTCTGTAAACAATCTTGCTCTCATAAAGCTCATCTGTCAGACGGCTGAAAACCTCTGCCGGAAGCTCCACACGGACTCCGATGTCCACACGGTTGGAAAGAGTCGGGATCTTAAGCTCTGTACATACCGTCTCCATCCATTTACTTCCGCTTCGTCCTGCGGAGATGATACAGTAAGTTCCCTCGTAACGCTCATCTCCTACAAAAACTGCATAACCGTCTTCAGTTTTTTCTACTTTGTCAACAGATGCGTCAAAATAGAAGTCCACATGGTCTTTCATTTTTTCATAGAGGTTCTGAAGTACCACATAGTTGATATCTGTTCCCAGATGGCGGACTGATGCATCCAGAAGATGCAGGCCGTTCTGAAGGCAGAGCTTACGGATCTCGCTGTTTGTGGTAGAATAAAGTTTGGTTCCCTCACCGCCATGCATCAGGTTCAGTTTATCTACATATTCCATCAGCTCTGTAGCTGTATCCTTGCCGATATGCTGGTACAGAGTTCCGCCAAACTGATTGGTGATATTGTATTTTCCGTCGGAGAAAGCGCCTGCACCGCCAAATCCCTTCATGATCGCACAGGTTTTGCAGTGGATACAGGATTTTACTTTCTTTCCGTCGATGGGACATTTTCTTTTTTCCAGAGGATGACCAGCTTCAAAAACCGCGATCTTTTTCTCCGGATCATTATTCATCAGTTCATAGGCCGCAAAGATTCCACCGGGACCTGCTCCTACGATCAGTACATCATATTTCATAAATAAAAACTCCTTATCTTGTATTGCACATTTTCAGTGCTTTGTTTTTGCACAAACCCTGTCTATTCTACAATAAACGTGTTCAAAAGTCACCGTTTTTTTTCGGTTTTGGAAAAAAATCCTCAATCCTTCCGGAACCTTCCGATCTTAAGCTTTCTTCCATCTGTTTCCACGGTAATAGCACCGTTTTTCATGGTGTATTCCACCTGACTTCCGGCCTCTTTAAGCCGCTCTACGGTTTCCGGTGACGGATGTCCGTAGGTGTTGGTGAGCGAACAGGAAATGATCGCCACTTCCGGCTTTATTTTCTCAAGAAATGCTTCTGTGGTAGAATAACGGGAACCGTGATGTCCCACCTTCAGACAGTCAACATCCTCAAGCCCCCCGGCTGCCAGAAGCTTTTTCTCCGTATCTGCACCGATATCTCCGGTAAAAAGCATCTGAAAATCTCCAAAAGACAACTCCATCACCATAGCTTCCTCATTCACATCTTTTCCTGTGGCATTTTTCTCCGGCCACAGAACAGAAAAAGATACTTTGCCGCAAGGCAATTCATCCCCTTTTCCTGCTGTCACGACCTTAACTCCGGCTGTTTTTGCTGCCTCTGCAAGCTCCCTCCACGCATCTGGTCTTTCCGCCCAGGCAGGCAGGATCAGATATCCGGCCCGGATGGTTGTAAGACCTTTTCCCATATATTCCAGAAGCTCCTTCACACCGTTGATATGATCCTGATCTGTATGGGAAATAAAAATCCCATCCAGCCAGGAAATCCCCTGACTTTTCAATGCCGGCAAAAGGCAGTATCTTCCAAGATCCGACTGGCTGCTGCTTCCTCCGTCAATCAGAAAATGGTGATCCTCCGGGGTCTCCACAAGAATACCGTCACCTTGTCCTACATCCAGGCAGATCACCTTCAGACTTCCTGCTGGATGATATCCCAGTATCAGGATTCCGACTGCCAGAAAAATACCGGCTGTTATCCGGATAGCATATAGCTTCCAACAACCTGCTTCCGCCCGCTCCTCTGATAACTCCGTTTCCTCACTGACTGCTTTTTTCTTCCGGAGCTGTTCTTTTATATACTGTCCCATAAACAGGACTATTATCAAAAAGCCATAATATACCACAATCTGCCATATTTCCGGCTCCCCTCCGATCCAAGTACTCCATCCTGATCTTCCTGCCAGACTGCAGAGATATTCATAAAAAAGCAGCAGTACCCTTGCCGGCAGGATTACCAGTTTTGCCGCAGGAATACTGAGAATTCCCAGCAGCAGCGCCACCATTCCTCCAGTCAGCACTACCCCCACACTTGGAAGCACCAACAGATTCAGGATAAATCCGGCAATAGAGACTTCTCCGAAAAACTTCAGCATCACCGGCAGAGTCACAAGCTGAAGAGCTATAGGACTTACCAGTGCCTTTGTCCATTTTTTCTCCTCCGCTTCTGCAAGGGCACAGATCTTTTCCACAGCGAGCCCCATTCCCAGAACACAGCCAAAGGACAGAAGAAATCCACTATCCAGGAGATAGGCCGGAGATTCCACAAGGATCATCATGGCAGTTACGGAAAGAGCACTCATCATATCATAGATCCGTCCGGTGATCCTGGCTCCCATGGCGATCAGAAACATAGTTACTGCACGCATGGTGGAAACACTCCCTCCGGTCATGATCCCATACTGCAGCATCACTCCCAGAGAAAAAATCCCGGCAGGCCAGATTCCCAGTCCCATCTTCTTTAGAAGGTTGTAAAGCCCCATTCCCAGAATACTGATATGAAGTCCGCTGATGGCAAGGATATGTATGATTCCGGCCAGCTGATATCGCATCTGTGTTTCCGGATCCAGTTCCTGTTTGTCTCCAAGCGTTATGGCACAAAAAACAGGCGCATCTTTTCCTGCAGCTTCCTTCAGGATCTGTCTGCAGCTTTCTTTTATCTCCAAAAGGAGCTGCCTGTAGCCGGAATACACTGCTGTTTTCTTTTGGAGCACAGCGTTCTTCATAAAATAATAAATATGACGACAGGCATAAAAGTGTTGGCTGTCAAAGCCCCCCGGATTCGCAGGACCTTCCACTCTTTTCAGCGTTCCCTTGACCAGGATCCGCATTCCCGGTTTCAGATCTTCTTCTTTTTTGAGAAATATTCTTACATTTTCAATTGGAAATTTTTTTGACTGATGGATAAGATATGTTTTTTTCAGATAAACAGACTGGGAAAATTCTGTGTTTTCATACTGTTCCACCTCCCCGCAGATCATGGAACCAGGGTGCGCTTCGATCTGCTCCTGCACATTTAACGGAAGGGGATTCCCCTTGATCAGAGGAATCCCCATAAGCTCCAGTACGCCAAGACTCAGCACCATAAGAAAACACAAAAGACACATCGGCCTTTTCGCCATAAATGTTCTCCCGTTTTCTGATATTTTGAAATGTTTTATTTTTTCTATTCTTTTTTAGCCTTTGTGTGTGCCAGCAAGCTGTCGTTCCATTCATAGAACTTATAAAGCTGCATATTCTGGCCAAAGGTCACTTCCTTGTTTCCTTCGATGGAAATCTCAACTTTGTCCACATCCGTTGCCGCGATCAGCGTATTTACCACCGAATACACGGCAATCTGTTCCGAAACATCCAGCGCATAATCCTGAAATACGGAATTATAATCCACATAGCAGATTCCGTTTGCTCTCGTCAGGGAAAGTACCTCTGAATTCTCCGGTATTGTAGGATAATGTCCTTTTTCCAGCGGACCTCTTGCAAGCTGCTCCAAAACCACCGTAGCCTTCGGAAGATTTCGTCTGTAGCGGACACTTCTCTGTTCCGCTACCAGTTTATCTCCGTTTTTATTTGTGAAATACAAAGTAAAGGTGTCATAGCTGTACACATCCCCATCGGACCCGGAAAACTCCACAAAGGTGTCGTTGTTCATGGCTCCCACTTCTTCACCCCTGGTATCTGTCAGCGGCTTTTTACCCACATAGATTTCCACAGAATCTACTCCTGGAACCTGTAAAAAGATCTTCACTATACCTGCCCGCACCAGAAGTTCCCTGGTACGTGACATTTTATCATAGGCCTCATTGAATTCTACGTTCAGGACTCCATCCTGTATGGAATAAGAAGAAATCTTTACCCCATCCGGAAAAAGTGAGATTCCGTCTTCCCGGGTCTCACGGTTATTCAGACTCTCGGAAAAATTGCGCAGCATCACTTCTGTTGTTTCCTTCTCCGGAGTATATTTTTCTTCTTTCAGTCTCGTTTCATCGCTGTTGATATAATAAAATCTATACTGCTGTTCTTCGTTTTTATTTCTTCCCGACAAACCTATGAAAGCAACCAGACCAAAAAGGATGCAGGCAGCGGCCACACAGATGATCAAAATCGTTTTTTTCATGCTGTACCTCCTAGGACGGGATATAGGACAGCGGGATCTTCACGGTAAATGTGGTTCCCTCGCCCTCTTTGCTGGATACCTTGATGATCCCATGATGCATGGCTATAGAACTTCTTGTAATAGCAAGTCCAAGACCGGTTCCGCCGATCTCTCTGGAATGGGATTTATCCACACGATAAAAACGCTCAAAGATCCGTTCAATGGAATCTTCCGGTATTCCCAGGCCGGAATCTGCAACTGTCACATAGAAATCCTTATGATCCGCATCCAGTGTTACGCGGACCCATCCCTCATCTACATTGTATTTGATGCCATTTTCGACCAGGTTACTGATGGCAAGGGTAAATTTCACCTCATCCACATCTGCGGTTACCGGTCGGAACGAATCCAGAATCAGGTCAATCCTTCTCTGATCTGCAATAGGACGGAGACGCTTCAGGATATTCTCCAGCAGCTCATTGATATTCATATTGCTGATATTCATATCTGCTGCTTTTTTGTCCATTTTTACCAGGGAGAGCAGATCGGTGATGATCTTGTTCTCTCTGTCAATCTCTTCTGTGATATCAGAAAGAAATTCCTGATACAGTTCCTCCGGAACCCCCTGCTGTCCTACCAGCGAATCCGCCAGAACCTTCATTGAAGTCATAGGTGTCTTCAGCTCATGAGACACATTGGATACAAACTCCTGTCTGGATTCATCCAACGTCTTCATTCTGGAAAGCATCTTGTTAAATGCATCTGTGATCAAAGCTGTCTCTGTATAATCCGGTACCGAGATCTCCTCATTCTGATATCCGTCTGTAAGGTCCTCGATTGCTTTCGTTACCCTGGCAAATGGCTTCACCAGGATCGTGGAAAGAATATACCCAAGAAAAATGGCCAGCACTACAATGATACCGATGATCAGAATCCCTTTCTGCTCCAGTTCATGGATAGTTGCTGTCACCTCACTGGAAGATGCCATGATCATCATGGCACCCTGCACCTGTTTTACATCCGGACTTTTTACCGGAACTGCCAGGATCAGCTTCTGGCTGTCAGAATCATATTGGTAGGCATCTTCTCCTTTAAAACAGTTCAATACTTTCTGGGAAACCAGAGTCCTGCCCTCATCCACGCCATAGGTATCCTTGATGATCCTGAAATCCCTGTCTACAATGAGAATCCTGCCACCATAGCTGTTGGACAGTAATTCCAGCTTGCTGTTCACCGTCTGAGAGCTGGTGTCATTCAGATAATTCTCCTTGATCAGCAGGTCGCACATGATGTCACAGATGTTCTCCATGCTCTGCACACGGTTGGCAATGGCACGATCTTCATAGTTGGCAATGACCATTTCCGTTACGATGACACTCGGTACGATTCCCAGTATGATCAGGATGATCAGAATACGAAAGCGGAGACTTTTGAAAAATTTTCCGTTCTTTTTGAACTTCACAGGTTATGCCTGGAAATAGTAGCCCACACCCCATTTGGTGTGTACATATTTCGGCTCACTGGGATTGGCCTCGATCTTTTCTCTCAGGCGGCGGATATGTACATCTACGGTACGGACATCTCCCGGATATTCATAGCCCCATACGATATTCAGAAGATTTTCTCTGCTGTATACCTTGTTCGGATTGAATACCAGCAGCTCCAGCACATCAAATTCCTTGGCTGTGAGGTTGATCTCTTTTCCGGAGATAAATACGCGGCGTCCTTCGCAGTCCAGCTTCAGTTCTCCGACTTCCACAGTCTTGGCCTTCTCCTGCTTGTCCTGTTTGCTGCCTGCACGGCGGATGATCGCCTTGATGCGGGCTTTGACTTCCAGGATGTTGAAAGGCTTGGTGACATAATCATCAGCTCCGTATTCCAGACCCAGGATCTTATCCATATCTTCTCCTTTTGCTGTAAGCATGATGATCGGAACATTGGAAAATTCACGGATCTGCTGGCATACCTCAAGACCGTCCATTTTTGGAAGCATCAGGTCAAGAAGGATGATATCGTACTCTCCTGCTTTTGCTTTTTCCAGTGCTTCCTCTCCGTCATAGGCACAGTCCACTTCCATTCCGTCCTGCTCCAGACTGAAGCGAAGTCCCTTGACAATCAGTTTCTCATCATCTACTACCAATACTTTCCTGCTCATTTAGCGCTCCTTACTTTATTGCTATTTTATCCTTTATCTTCTCATAGGTTCCTTCTTTGATGCCTGGTACATTCATGATATCCTCTGCTGAAGTAAAGGGACCGTTCTCTTCCCTGTAAGCGATGATCGCCAGGGCCTTGGACTCCCCTACACCTGTGAGAGTAGTAAGCTGGGATACATCAGCGGTGTTCAGATCGATCTTCTGCTCTGTGGAAGATGCAGTCTCAGCTTCACCGGAATCCTCTCCGGCGGATTTCTGTCCGCTCGCCGTTTCGGTACTGTTTTCTGCTGTAACTTCCGATCCATCCTGGGTAGCTGCGATCCGCTGGCTGTCCACCTCCGCCTGGGTAGGCACATAAACCTGCTGTCCATCGGAAAGTCCCTTAGCACGGTTGAGATAGCTTGCCGCAGCTTCCGGAAGATATCCTCCGGCCTGCTCGATAGCCTGAAAAACACGGCTGCCATATGGAAGCTCATAGACTCCCGGGCTGGTCACTGCTCCACATATATCTACATAAATGGTCTGAGGGGTGTCTGAGATCTCCGGCAACTGTTTTTCAACCTCCGGATCCGGTTCCTCCGCAGACTCATTCTGTTTCTTCTGTGATATATCTGCCGCAGCCCCTGCGGATGCCTTCCCGGATACTTCACTTTCCGTATCCTTCGGTTCTTCCTGCTCTGCATCCATTCCGGATGCTTCCGTACTTTCTTCCTGCACCAGTTCTTTCTCCAGAAATTCTGTTCCGTCATCCTTACAGCCTGTCAGCCCTGCCAGGATCTGTAACAAAAATATGGAAAAAACAAGCCGAACACTTCTGATATGTGATCTTATTTTCATAGGTAGGCGGTTCACTCCTTTCCGCCGATGTGGCGGCAGGTGCCCCGTTACTCATGCAAAACCATACCTTATTTTAACGAAGTATTACAAATATTACAATACTTTTATTTCTATTTCCATTTGAAAATAACCACACCTGCAATACAGATCAGCATTCCCAACAGCTTTCTCCACTGAAAATCTGCTCTTTCCACACCGAAAATCCCCAGCAATTCTATAAGATAAGCCACCGCAAGCTGAGAAATGACAATAAGCATAACCGCCCGCGCAGGCCCCAGACTTCCCATACTCCGGATCACTGTGATAGTGATAAATGCACCGATCACTCCTCCGAGTAAATTATATTTATCCTCTACCTGCCACAGCATGCCGATACTTTCTCTGCCTGTAAAAAACCATGCTGCCACACAGACCAGAAATGCAGAAAACTGTACCCAGCCGGTTGAAACCCACAGACTGGTCTGTTTTGTTACATTTGTGTTAAATACCCCTTGAATACTCATCAGTGCACCTGAGATCAGTGCTGACAAAAATCCCCACATAAAAAGCCCTCCATATATACTCCATTTCCGGTATTACTGCCGGAAAAAGGCGCTGCATATTTCTGCAACGCCTTTACGGTTTCTTATAATTTAGTTTATGTGATTTTCCTGCAATTATACACACTGCTGCCCTGTTTTCTCATCCGCATAATATTTATATACATGATCACGAAACGCTCTTTATTCCGGAAAATATTTTCTGAGATATATCCTTCCGGAAAACGCAATATGCGGCATCTCATAAAAAATGGCTGTTTTCGGACAGATCGGACGATAGAGTGGGTCTGCCACAATGATCCTGGCTGTTTTCAGCTTTTCTTCCATGGCTTCCTCGCCACAGATGGCTTCATCTCCCTTGCGCAAAAGTCCCTCTGTGATCTCCAGCGGACAGAGCAGCTGAACCTTTTTTCCGTATTTCTGCTCTATGACTGCTGCCAGGGAGCCCATGGTAACCGGTTCTCCGATGATGGTAATGTCCGGTACGGAAAAAAATACCTCATCTTTGTCGGGCATTTCCCTGCTTTCTCCTGAAGGGTCAGATACTGCTGACAGACTGTTCCTTCCCTGAAAATAGATTACCTGCTCCGGAGTTACTTTCCACAGTTCCTCCTGTTTCCCTAAGATCTGCCCTCCGCTTTCCTCCGCGGAGTCATCCTTTTTATTTACCCACTCTCCACAGGATCTATCCGCGATCCGCTCAAGTGCATCTGAAATCTGCCCCTCATAGCCTTCCACAGGAGTCCCCACGAGAAATGGCGTACCGAATTTTTCTTTCAGCACATTGGCCGCCGGAATTCCCACAGAGGATACCACAAGGTTTACCGCTGCTTCACCGGCACAGGACAAAGCTTCCAGCGTATCCCCCATAGCCCAGGTGGAAAGTATCTCCCAGCCATAGTTTTTCAGACGTTTTTTCATGGCATCTACTGCAGACTGCGGGCCAAGATCAAGGGGTGTTGCTCCAAGAAGATTTAATTTTCTGCTTCTCTTCTCTGTAGATCTTTCCGCAGATCCTGTGGGTGCTTCTGAACACCTTCCGATTTTCTCTGCTGCTCCTGTGAAATGTCTTGCGATTTCCGCCAGCGCCAGCCCTGCTCCGTATACATAGTCGTGCATGCCGCTGGTCGGAACCGAAAATACCGGAATTTCGGTCCTTGCTGTAAGTGCACAGGCCAGTCCCTGAAAATCTGTTCCGTTCATAAAGGGGATCGGTGAACTTGCAAGTGCAATAAATTTCGGTTTCAGCTCCTTTGCCGCCTCTTCGATATCTTGAAGAAATTTCTCATCATTTCCCATAATGGCATCGATATCCGTAAGACCTGAGATAAAGATCAGACTGTCCTGGTCGTACCACCGGATCTCATCATGGGTATTATAGGTAGAATTACAGCCGGAGGGATCATGCATCACTGTCATTCCTCCAAGCTCATACAACGCGGAGCAGACACCCGACACGTCTGCCGTGTAGATTGGTATGATCCGATATGCCTGTCTCATATGCAGCTTTCGCACCCCCATCCCTTTCGAACGATCAGATCCTCCGGAGCTTTTTCCTCATTAAATGCCTCCAGCATCAGCTGTGCAGTACGTCTGATCCCGTCAAAGCCCCAGAGCCCGCCACCCTGTACCATATTGACAAAATTCCGGCTTCCGGTAAACCAGGCTGCTTTTTGTCCAACGGCAAGGATTTTTCCGGAATGCTGCCGTGGCCGCACTCTCATCTCCGGGCGGACAGTCGAAATCAACATGAGTTCCGGGTAATTCTCCTTCAGCCAGAAAAATACTTCTTTTTCTTCCGGGCTGATACTGTCCAAAAAAACGGACTGTACATGAAATCCATGCGTAAGAAGAAGCTTTGCAAGTCCCAGAGGTCTTGGATGAAAAAGATAATCCACAGCTACGGGAGTGTCACCGATGATCTGGTGTGCATGGAAAAGAGCTTCCTCGCATTTTCGGATCTCCGTTTCGATATCCATGCCATTTTTACCGCCACTTTGCTGATCCAGCAGCTCCAGCAAATACTTTTCCTGCGTCTCTATCTCCTCATAGTCAAAGCTTCCGGGCAGATATAAAAACGGCCTTCCAAGTCTCTCCGCCTGCTGCTGTACTCCGAATTTTCCTGCCGGATAGCAGTTAAGGATCAGGCTTCCCTCTCCCAGGCTCTGATAATCCTCCCAGGTCTTACAGGCCGGTGCTTCCCGGAGACGGATTCCGTTCTTTTTCAGGATCCGGCAGATATCTGCACTCTCATCCAACACAAAATCACTGCCCAGGACTGTGACACATTCCGGATCAGCTTTCCTCTCCGGTACTGCATCATACATGGCACGGCGCAGCTTCTGATCCGGAGTCGGACCTGTTTTCTGCATGACAGGATCCATAAAGCACCGCATAAAAAAGATCTCCGGAAATCTTTCTTCCAGTTCGCCGTAGATGCGGTCCAGATCACTTCCCAGAAAATGATGAAGACACACGGTAAAAAGCAAGACTGCCTTTGGCTTCTCATCCAGCCGGTTCAGAATGTCCGTCACTCCTTCAATGGTCACATCCTCCAGATTTCCGCCCAGAAGATCCTTTTCCTCCACGATCACAAAGGAAAAACGGTCTGCCGCATTCATCTCTGCGGCAGTCAGCACAACGCCACGCATGCAGTTATCCGCACAGACATAGATCTGCCTTGCTTCCGGAACCAGCATTCCCGTATGTACGATATTCCAGTTTCCATGGACCGGTGAATTAAATTCCAGCCCCGGCTGAAAGGGAACCGGAAAAGAGGCTTCCTTTATAAATATTTCTGTTTTTCCCGAAAGCTCTCTGTTACCAACTCTTTTTAACATGAGCCTTCCTCCCTGCATGCATTCAGAATCTGCTCGGCCAGGGTCCGGTACTCCTCTGCCATCTCACAATCCGGATAAGCTTCCAGAAGAGTTTTTCCTCGATTCTCTGCTTCCAGAACCAGAGCACTTCTGGAAAGCGTTCCCACTACCCGCGTATGAAAATCCTCTGCCAGCTCCCGGACTTTTTCTTCCTCTCCCGGCACGTTCCGCCGGTTCAGGATCACGCCGCCAAGAGACGCATATCCTCTGTTTCTAAAATTATCCACTGCCATGGCAATATTTGCCCCTGCATGGATGGCCATGTTTTCTCCGGAGGTGATGATAAATACCTTATCTGCATACCCATTTCGCATGGGCATGGAAAATCCACCGCAGACAACATCTCCCAGTACGTCATAAAAAACAATGTCCGGTTTATAGGTCTCATAGGCTCCGTTTTCCTTAAGCTTC
>UMEJ01029614.1_pt1 | contig 11602 bp, 8 predicted proteins | sample 1964731 | NCBI WGS metagenome assembly UMEJ01 (sample SAMEA4836018, study PRJEB28245) | human gut metagenome | biome: gut microbiome; material: fecal sample | place: Denmark | collected 2008 | reverse complement strand
CTACGGCTTGAAAACAAGGCTATGACCACCGAAGCTACCGTAAAGAATTACAGTATGGAAATTCTGGGACAAGGAGGTGAAAGGATCAGCGGAGTATGGACAGGAGGGGTAAAGACCAAAGTACATACCGCCGGATTAACCATCCCATTGATGGCTACTTATAAGTTGAGTAGCCGTTGGAATGTGAAAGCAGGCCCTTATTTTTCCTATATACTTTCAAGGGAATTTTCAGGACACGTATACGAAGGATATCTGCGTGAGGACGATCCAACAGGACCTAAAGTAGAATTTACCGATGATAAAATTGCAACTTATGACTTCTCCGACGATCTGAGACGTTTTCAGTGGGGACTTCAGGCAGGAGCCGGATGGAGAGCGTTCAAACATCTCAACATATACGCCGACCTTACCTGGGGACTCAACAATATCTTCAAGAATGATTTCCATACGATCACTTTCTCGATGTACCCTATATATCTGAATATCGGCTTCGGGTATGCATTCTAAAATATAACTCACCACAGTTACATCGCAAGCTCCCAAGGCAGCCGCCTCTCCAGCAAATGTAAGTTGCTGTTGTCCTGTAAAGGTCGAAATCCCCTCTCCCTTCTTTACAGTGCACTTGTCTATTACAATATCCCCGAACGTCATTATCTTCCCGTTCATGGATTCTTTTTCATACAGTCATTGGTTTAGTTATTATTAATCATCATTTATCAACTGAAAAGAAGAAAAAAGGTTCAATATGCCACCTTTTTTGAAGATATTTTGAGTTCACAACAATCTTATCGAAAACTTTGTTATATTTGCATACAGTAATTTTAAAAAGCCACGACTATGTTTAATTCATTTGGCAACATCTTTCGGCTCACAAGTTTTGGTGAGTCTCATGGAAAAGGAATTGGAGGAGTAATTGACGGATTTCCCGCCGGAATCACTATCGACGAAGAATTCGTACAACAGGAACTGAACCGGCGCCGTCCGGGACAATCCATCCTTACCACCGCACGCAAAGAAGCTGATAAAGTAGAGTTTCTTTCCGGTATTTTTGAGGGTAAGTCAACCGGTTGCCCCATCGGTTTTATCGTTTGGAACGAAAACCAACATTCTAATGACTACAACAATCTGAAAAATGTATATCGCCCTTCACACGCCGACTATACTTACACAGTGAAGTATGGTATCCGCGATCATCGTGGCGGCGGACGTTCGTCTGCACGCGAAACGGTATCACGCGTCGTAGCCGGTGCTTTGGCCAAGCTGGCACTCCGCCAGTTAGGTATCAGTATCACTGCTTACACCTCACAGGTAGGAGCTATCAAACTGGAAGGCACTTACTCGGACTACGATCTCGACTTGATCGAGACAAATGATGTACGCTGCCCGGACCCGGAAAAGGCAAAAGAAATGGCAGACCTTATATATAAGGTAAAAGGAGAAGGCGATACTATCGGCGGTACGCTGACTTGTGTCATCAAAGGCTGCCCCATCGGTTTGGGACAACCCGTTTTCGGTAAGCTCCATGCGGCTTTGGGAAATGCGATGTTAAGTATCAACGCCGCCAAAGCATTTGAGTACGGTGAAGGATTCAAGGGACTGAAGATGAAGGGATCGGAACAGAACGACGTTTTCTATAACAACAACGGACGGATTGAAACGCATACCAACCATTCAGGAGGTATTCAGGGAGGATTGAGTAACGGACAGGACATTTATTTCCGTGTGGTATTCAAACCGATCGCTACGCTGTTGATGGAGCAGGAGACTGTTAATATCGGCGGAGTGGACACCACGCTGAAAGCTCGCGGCCGTCATGACGCCTGTGTACTGCCACGCGCCGTTCCCATTGTAGAGGCAATGGCTGCGATGACTATACTTGACTATTACCTGCTGGATAAAACCACGCAGCTTTAATGTTTAATTCAATTTATGAACGAAATTCAGAAATATATAGCAGAGAACGAGTCCCGAATGATGGAGGATTTGTTCAGTCTCATCCGCATTCCAAGTATCAGTGCACTGCCCGAACACCATGATGATATGCTGGCGTGCGCCGAACGCTGGGCACAGCTATTATTGGAAGCCGGAGCGGACGAAGCATTGGTAATGCCCTCCAAAGGCAATCCGATTGTCTTTGCCCAAAAGATAGTAGACCCGAGCGCAAAAACTATTTTAGTCTACGCCCATTATGACGTGATGCCTGCCGAGCCGTTGGAGCTTTGGAAAAGCCAACCGTTCGAGCCGGAAATACGTGACGGTCACATTTGGGCACGTGGTGCGGATGATGACAAAGGACAATCATTTATTCAGGTGAAAGCCCTCCAATATCTCCTCAAGAACGGACTGCTGAAAAATAACGTGAAGTTTATCTTTGAAGGAGAAGAGGAAATCGGTTCTCCCAGTTTGGAGGCTTTTTGCGAAGAGCACAAAGAGTTGTTGAAATCCGATGTGATTCTTGTTTCGGACACTAGCATGCTAGGAGCGGAACTCCCTTCGTTAACCACAGGTCTGCGTGGCCTGGCTTATTGGGAAATAGAAGTTACGGGACCAAACCGTGATTTACATTCCGGACATTTCGGAGGTGCGGTAGCCAATCCGATTAATGTGTTATGCAAAATTATCAGTAAAATAACCGATGCGGATGGAAGAATCACCATTCCCGGATTCTATGACGATGTAGAAGAAGTTCCACAAGCCGAACGGGAGATGATTGCCCGTATTCCTTTTGATGAAAAGAAATACAAAGAAGCGATCGGTGTGAAGGAAGTATTCGGAGAAAAAGGATACAGTACATTGGAACGTAACAGTTGCCGGCCGTCTTTTGACGTATGCGGTATATGGGGCGGGTATACAGGAGAAGGTTCCAAAACCGTGCTTCCCTCAAAAGCTTACGCCAAAGTCTCCTGCCGGTTGGTTCCACATCAGGACCACCATAAGATTTCTCAAATGTTTGCGGATTATATTCTTAGTATTGCTCCTGACACGGTACAGGTGAAAGTCACTCCGATGCATGGAGGACAGGGTTATGTCTGCCCCATCTCCCTTCCCGCCTATCAAGCGGCGGAGAAAGGTTTTGAGATTGCTTTCGGGAAAAAGCCGTTGGCTGTACGCCGCGGCGGCAGTATTCCTATCATATCCACTTTCGAACAAGTATTAGGAGTCAAGACCGTATTAATGGGATTCGGACTCGAATCGGACGCCATCCATTCGCCGAATGAAAATTTCTCACTGGATATTTTCCGTAAGGGAATAGAAGCGGTGATTGAGTTTCATAATGCCTTCCGGTAAGTACATCCGTTTTTCCACTCCGAACATCCGTAAGCTGTCTTGCCCTTTATGATTGTTCCTTTGCCGCAAAGCGGACAAGGTTGTCCGACAAGAGAATCAGCATTAGAAGTAGCCGCAGGCGTAGCCTTCGGCTTCTTTTCTTTCGGAGCACCCGGTTTCCGTTCACGCTTCTTCGGTTCTTTCTTCACTTTTTCTCCGGCTTGGGCGGCTGCCGCATCCTGAATGGTAATACGGCGGTTAGTATTATCCGACAACACACTCATTACGATTTCCGAAACCATCTGCTTCAGTTCTTCAAGAAACTGGCGTGCATCATACGTTTTCTTCTCTATTTCGCGGAGTTTCTTTTCCCAGATACCCGTCAGTTCGGCAGATTTTAAAAGCTCTTCATGAATAAGCTGCACCAGTTCCACTCCTGTCGGGGTAGCAATCAGGTTCTTCCTTTCCTTACGGATGTAATTCCGTTTGAACAACGTTTCGATGATAGCGGCACGGGTAGACGGACGGCCGATACCGTTTTCTTTTAAGGCGTCGCGGAGTTCGTCGTTATCAACCAACTTTCCGGCAGTCTCCATTGCACGAAGCAGAGTTGCCTCCGTGTAAGGCCTGGGCGGCTGCGTCCACTTCTCATTCAAATCGGGAACATGAGGACCACTTTCCCCTTTCACAAAAGCAGGAAGTACATTTTCGTCTTCTTCCTCTTTTTCTTCGGCCGTTTCTTTTACATCTTTTGCAAAGACAACACGCCATCCGGGTTCGAGAATCTGTTTCCCACTTACTTTGAATTCTATTTTATCCACCTCTCCCATCACAGTAGTAGTAGAAATCTTACAATCCGGATAGAACACGGCAATAAAACGACGGGCAATCAGATCGTAGACACGACGCTCCATATCCGTCAGGTTTTGAGCGTACACTCCGGTAGGAATAATGGCATGGTGATCTGTTACCTTTGAATTATCAAATACTTTCTTCGATTTCGGCAATGTGGAACCGTTCAACGGAGCTGTCAGTACTTCATAATCACGGAGTCCTTTCAGAATACCAGGGCACTTCGGATAAATATCGTCACTCAGGAAAGTTGTATCGACACGCGGATAGGTGGCTACTTTCTTTTCGTAAAGGGACTGGATAAGTTTTAATGTCTCATCAGCAGAATAAGCGAATTTCTTGTTACATTCCACCTGAAGCGAAGTCAGGTCGAACAGACGCGGAGCAAACTCCCGTCCGTCTTTCTTACTAACACTGGTGACTACGAACGGAAGGTCTTTGATACGTTCTACCAACGCCTCGCCCTCTTCCCTGTTAGCGATAGGATCAATACCGGGATTCTCTATTATTTTCTTTTTCCCACCGTTTTTCTCTTCTTCCGCAGCGATTTCTTCATCACTTTTGCGGATTAAAGCCGAAAAGGTTGTATCCCGGTAGTTCGTTTTCAATTCCCAATATTGCTTAGGCTGGAAGTTGGCTATCTCCAACTGTCGGTTAACAATCAACGCTAAGGTAGGTGTTTGCACCCGACCGATAGAAAGTACCTGTTTATTCTGACCGTATTTTATTGTATAAAGACGAGTGGCATTCATACCAAGCAACCAGTCTCCGATAGCCCGCGAAAGTCCCGCTTCATACAGTGACTGAAAATCTGCCTGATCCTTTAGCTTTGCAAATCCGTCACGAATAGCTTCTTCCGTCAAAGACGAAATCCACAAACGCTTCACCGGACAACGGGCACCTGCTTTCTGCATCACCCAACGCTGAATCAATTCTCCTTCCTGTCCGGCATCACCGCAGTTGATAATCTCATCTGCATTTTGCATCAATTGCTCTATGATATGAAATTGTTTCTCAATGCCCGGATCATGCCCAATCAGTTTGATACCGAAACGCGGAGGGATCATCGGTAAGCTACCTAAGCTCCACGACTTCCAATTAGGAGTATATTCATGCGGCTCCTTCAGGGTGCAAAGATGTCCGAACGTCCAGGTCACCTGGTATCCGTTTCCTTCTATATATCCTTCTTTTCTGGTATGAGCGCCGAGTACTTCGGCTATATCACGTGCAACAGACGGCTTTTCAGCTATGCAAACTATCATTCTTTTCCTTCTTGTTTTTATACTATCAGCCTACAAAGTTACACGAATATTTCTCACAGACGGCATGAAGCCGGGAAAAAGTGATTATACCTCCCAACACTTCCATCCTTTATTGGCACAGATATATACCACGTACGAACGGACATTGTAATTGGGAAACTTCTTTTTCGTATCTTCGGCATAGCCCTTCACTTGCTCTACGTGTTCTGCCAACGGTTCGGTGAGCGCAAGCATGCGGTCGGCATCTTTGGAACGATAGTATTTGAATTCCACCACGCGGTCGTCCGTGTAATAATCCGTGCCGGGGATGCCGGTCATTTCAAAATCCGAACGACCGACGGAGTTATTCTGTTCGATGGCAAAAGTGTAACAATGGCTCAAATAGCGGGAGACAAGCTCGTAGAAAGAACAACGGATAAAGTTCTCGTTGATCTTATCGAAAACCTGTGCGGGGAATTGTCCCAGATATTGCTCGAAATAGTTCTGCACAAGGGGTTCAAAACTACGGTTGGAATCATAAAGTTCATAAACCGGGACGTAGCGACTGGCGTTACCTTCGATCTTGTTCAGTTGGTTGTAATAATCCATGTAGATGCTGCGCATGGTCATGTTGGGGAGCACCATGCGGTATGCACTCTTCAGGGTAGTCATACCTAAGTAGAACAGGCTGACGGGATAGAATTCTTTCTCGAAGAACTTCTTCTTGTTGAACTTACTGGATAAATCGCTGACGTTGTAGGACAGTCCGTCGTCTATCACCAGGGCATCGAGCATCTCTTTGGCATTAGTAAGCGAAAGAGTTAAGCGGCGAATCCAGTTGATGTCCGTACGCAGGTTCTCATCGATCAGTTCGGGCGGAATGCTTCCGGCATTAGCGGCAAATTTCTTAAGGAAATAAGTTAGGATAGTGGAGTTAAAAAGACGTTCGCCGACGGGGCTGAAACGATAACCGTCATAGTTGCTCACAATCAGCTGCCAGATTTCCTCGAAACGTTCTTCGCTTGCACCGGGAGTATATTTATCAAGTACATAACGCAGGTATGTCTTCGTTTCTTCATAGGTGAAACCGAGCATATTGAGGAAAGACGGTTCCAAGGTAAGAATTTCCGCAATGTTGTAGCCGCTAGTCAAATCGTCCATGGTGACAGGCAATACACCTGTGCAGAAACAGGTACGGATAGTACCTTCGCCTATGCCTTTTTTAATCACTTTAAAAAAGGTACGAAGGAAACTGTCGCTGGTGGTTACCTTTTCATAAAGCGGATCGTTATAGGAAGTAAGCAGTTGGTTGGTGAAGTTATCGTATTCGTCAATCAATATATATACTTTAGGCAATCCACGTGAACTGGCATAACCCAAAAGTTCCTCCAACATCTGCGCAGCATTTCCCCTAGTTGTAAACTGAAAATCCCCAAACAGGTCACGGTTGTGTTCTAACGTTACCTCTACTGGTATACAGTTGAGTTTATTAAAGTTCTGTGCCAGTCCTTCCATATCATTCGCCATCACCATAGCCGAGAAGTCATAACGAATCACCATATATTGATTATGCTCTTTCGTAGGATGTTCGCCAATCCAGGTGCCACCGAAGAGTTCTTCAAAACGATTCGCCTTTGTACGGTCGTAGTAGTGAGCCAGCATGGAGATAAGCAGACTTTTCCCGAAACGGCGGGGACGGAGAAAAACAGGAGCTTTATAGTCTTCAAGCCCCGGAATGTAATTTGTCTTATCGACATAATAAAAGCCACGTTCACGCATTTCTGCGAAGTCGGCCACTGCGTATGGAATCGTTATTCTTGCCATAATCGTTAATCTTTTCTTTCGGTAGAGACAAAAGTACTAATAAATTAGTACTATAAAAAAGATTATGCGAAAAAGATCAAAGTTATGCACTTATCATGTATAGCCCTATACACGAAGGCTGCACAACTCTATACATGATGCGTGCGTAGAGCTGTGCAGCCTCTCTGCATAAGCCGGGGCAAAGTTTCACCCCCGGCTAAGAACATTTTATTCCGAAGGATCGGGAGCCTCTCCTCCTCCACCGCCTTCACCACCGGAGCCGCCTCCTGTTTCGGGTTTCGTACCGACGTAGAAAGTAGCGATAGCAGTGCGTGGCGTTTTCAGGAGCGTGCTGCCTGCATATTGCGTCGTGATGGTGAGGGTGTATTCGCCATCCGTCAGCCCGGCAGGAACGATGAATGTGAGTTGTGACGGATTGTTGACAGCCAGCATATTGAGATCGACAGGCGTGGTTTGTTCTTTGCTGTCGGTGATGGTGATGCCGACAGAAGAATCCGTACCTGCGATTTTCAGCATACGGCCGTTGACCGTGAACGGACGACCGGCGATGGCGGTGGCAGGCGAGAATCCGGCAACGTACATCACGCTTTGGCGTTCGCCCAGAATGCTGACAGAGGTTTGGGCGATAGCTTCACGCAGCTCTTTATCTTGGGTGAAAGAGACGTAGACGGAGTTCTTTTCGGGATTCCATTTTCCGCCATCGATAACACCGCGGAGTTGCGCTACGGCGTGATAAAGACCGGTGTTGACACTATATCCGCTAAGGATAAGATCGCCTACCACACGGTTGTAGAGCTTCACGACGTGCTCGATGGTTTCGGGACGGAGCCCGGTGTCTTCCTTGTGCATCTCATCGAGGATGTCCTGCAACGAAAGATTACCGGACGATTCGAGCTGACCGATCTTATCGTCTTTGTTGTCGACGGTTACAGTGTTGTCGACTAACCAGATTTTCAATACATTCTTCATGATTCAATTTATTAGTAAAGAAATTATTTAATTGTGTTCAACTATGGTAAACAATAGACTATGGACATATTCGTCAAAAGCCAGCCCAAAATGACAGATAATTGTTTGACAATTCATTCTGATGTACTATTTATTGCTAAAATAATAATAACCGCCGGAAAAAGCTTTATGGATTCTCAATACGGAGAATCCATACCTTAAACTATTACCAGTCTTTACGGAAATAAGTATTATTAGCATCATTCCCAATAGCACCGGATTCACGAGGACATCTAATCAAATTAGTTTCCCCATTAGGATCATATAAAAGCCGCATATCATCCATAGGAGCCTGTGTGAGATGTTCCGAACCTCTCGGATTATCTGGAATATCATAGGCTATATATCCATGACTTTCGCTAAAAATTACACAGCCTGGCGGAATAATACCAGTACCTTCCATATCTATTATAAAATTGTAATAAGCTTCGTCTTCGTAAGTAGCAACTAATGACTGGGTAAAATCCTGAGTAAAACACACAAAACGTTCTTTTTCCAACCCTGCAAATGGTTTTCGTCCACAAATCATCCATTCAGCTTCAGGCACTTCATATTCAGTCCAGAAAGGAATGGAATATTGATTGAGATATCCATTATACGCATAATCAATGTATCTTCCCACTTCGATGCCACCGCTCTTTTCTTTATCATAAAAAGTAGCAGTAGCCTCTCCCTTATCTGCTACTGTTAACATGATTTCTTTTGGCAATGTTTCACGCAAAGCCTTTATCAGTTTAGGATAAGTACTGGTGTTTTTTACTCCATCTGTACCATATTCATTACTATCATCCCAAAGATCAATACCATCAAGTCCATACAACTCTACTGCTATTTTCAATTGTGCCACGAAATTTTCAATTTCTCCCTCTGTCAAGTGACAAAAACCCGTAGTCGGACTATTTTTCACTGTAAGGCAAACCTTCATTCCCATTAATTGTAATGGACGGATGTATTTATCAGCATTCTTCAACACATAAGTTATATCAGAATTAAGGTTCAACTTCCCCCCTGCACCGACAGTGGCTCTTAATAAATTTACAACATCAAAAAGTTGAGCAAAATGAGTTATCTCAACACTCCAGTCTTCTTGCAGCCAATACACAGAAGCTACCAAAGGACTCATTTTTTCCGTATCGACATATCCTATACAGGTATATTCCTTTACAGATGAAGTCAAACGATGTTTTCCATTCGTCCAGTTGATACGGTAAAGTAATGTCTGATAGCCAGTCTCGTCTTTTATTTTAAGAGGAAGTATATACTGAGTATAGGCTATACTGTGATTCTCCGGAGTCGGTAACATCCATCCTTTGAGTATCAAAGTCACCTTTCCCGATTGCGAAGTTCCGGCAGCTATTGCCAGATTTCCACCATCGCTCAGTTCATAAGCTTCTTCCGGAAGCAATTGATAATTAGAATTTGTGTATGCCAACTGGAAAGCTTCCACATCGAAGTCCTCATCCACCTCTACTGTCAGATTCTTAGCTTCAGTAGCAACCTTATCCAATACCACTGACATTCGGTCTGTCACAACCTCATTCTCCTTATCCGTCACCACCAGAAATATCTGCTGATTATCTTTCTGCCGGTCGCTACACAGCCTTGGTGAAGCACCTAACACCGTCTCTGTCGGCTTATCATGCGCAACATCAGGATCTATTATTGCCGCTTCTTCCTCACAAGAAGAAACACTGAAAGCCAATAAGCCCACAAGCCAAACATATTTTAATATTCGTTTCATATCGTCATTCGTTTTAGTTGAACTACTTTGAATTATTTATTCATTATAGGTACTTCTATGCCACTCGGCCAAAGTTCCGCATCCGTCTTACTATAAGCTTCCACATGATCGACCGTTTTCCAATAAGGAACTACTTTCGCATTGTTCCCATGTCCTGTACGGTCTACTACTTCCAAGCCGGTTCCTTCATTAAACTTCCAATAAGCACACAAAGCAGGCTCGTCAGCCGGATTAGGAATATCATACATATTCTGATAAATCTGTTCTTGCGTACGGGCTACACTCCAAATACGGGCTTCACAGATTTCACCGTCAAATTGGCGGCTCAAATCATGAGACAAGGTATAAGATCGTCCGAAATAGAAATTATGGTCACCACCATTGCCAAATTCATCATCAGGTTCTTTGTCGCCCAAACTGATGCTGGTCAGATCACTTTTACCATGACTGGTACTGATACTCTGCAACTGCCCGTTCACATAATAAGCGATAGTAGCAGTAGCCAAATCCCATGTCAACGCAACGTGATACCACTCACCCGCCAACAACAGCTTTTGTTTACTGGCATCGGGAAATTTCCCGTACGTGGTCTGCACCTGTAACTGCTGGTTCGGAAAGTTAGCATCACCGATACGCATCTGGAGATACATCTCAATCCCCATAATAGAGGATATTTCCGGTTGGAAGCTATTCACCCGTATAATCGCTTCCATCGTCACGGCACTCAAGTTATTCACAACATCAGCTGTCGGACTGCCCTTATCAAATCCCGGAACGGTGACGTAGACATTCTTCAAGTTTATTGCCGTGGTTATGGCACTGGAGCGACGCACCAGATAATACATGGTACGTGAGCCGTCCATTATTCCCACTCCTTCGGCCCCACTAATGGAAAGCGGACAGAGGTAAGTAGCGTCAATCTCCAGCTCGTCGAGTTTCAAGAATTTGATACCGACTTCGTCGGATGTTATCTTTCCGGCAGGAATTGTTACGGACTCCTGTGACAACTGATAATGTTCGGCAGGCAGCATTTCATAATGCGTGTCGTTCTTTGCGTTATATGCACCGACCAATGAAGGGTCTACCTTTAAGTTCACCTTCACATCATCCCCTGAAGGATAAGACAATTTCACTGTAAACGTTTTCGTCTGGCTTGTCACTTTCCGGTTAAACGTGAAAGTTTCCGCATTTTTAGTAGCAGCCACATTCAGGTATGCCGAATTGTCAAACGGTGATTTTTCGCTGTAATCCGTATTGTCGCAGGCAACCGGCAAAAACAAGAGGGTTGCGGCTGCGAGGCACTGATAAAGTTTATGTATTCTCATAGCTTACTTAGTTTAATGAACCGAAGCGGGATTCAAAAATTGAATGCCTCCGCGAGTCTGTTTATAAATAATATCAGCATCGTAATAATCGTCCGAGATATTGTAAATGGCAATGCCTCCCAACGGTGTCTCCATGTTGAGAGCACTGTAAGCGGCCCCGGCAATGGCAGAACGTGTCACTCCGTTATAATCGGTCAATGTACCTTCGGGAGTTACAGCCAGCAACAGACGTCCGGCGGCAATATTACCGTAACCGGTAGCCAGACGGACTTCCGTCTCTATGTCATATTCGTCGGAAGCAGCCGAAATATCCAGTACGAAATAACTGAAAAGACCGCGTTGCG
>UMEJ01028206.1_pt1 | contig 11698 bp, 8 predicted proteins | sample 1964731 | NCBI WGS metagenome assembly UMEJ01 (sample SAMEA4836018, study PRJEB28245) | human gut metagenome | biome: gut microbiome; material: fecal sample | place: Denmark | collected 2008 | reverse complement strand
GGACCACATAACGAGTACCGCCACAACAAGTCCTGCGATTGCGTCGATATTAACCGAAAGGAAATGGCAGATCAATGTAGAAGCGATCGTTGCGCTCGTCGTGATCACGTCGCCCATGGAATCCGCCGACGTTGCCAGCATCACCTTCGACTGAATGCGGTTTCCCAGTTTTCGGTTGAAAAGCGCCATCCAAAGCTTTACACCAACCGAGAGCACCAGAATCAAAAACGGAACCATCTGAAATGTGATCTCTTCCGGATTGCGGATTTTCTCCAGGGAGCTCTTTAAAAACGTAAAGCCGACTTCAATAACCAGAAACGAAACGATCAGCGCTGCAATATACTCGATCCGCCCATGCCCGAACGGATGCTCTTTGTCGGCCGGCTTGTTTGCCATCTTCACACCGACGAAGCTGATGACCGAAGATGCCGCATCGGAAAGGTTGTTGAACGCATCCGCCATAATCGCCAGAGAATGCATCCCAACACCGATCAGCAGCTTGGCGGCAAACAGCAATACATTGCAGCAGATTCCTACCATACTGGATAAAATACCATATCTCGTCCGCACATCCGCATTGCCAGTGTTCTCATACTCTTTTACAAAACATCTTACCAGAAAATCTGTCATGGGTTCCCCTTCTTTCAACAATACATTCAGAAATTTTAGCTTAGATAAAAAGGGCCTCACGCATCGCCGCGAAGCCCTTATATTTTTTCTGTCTTTTTCTATAGTAGGCAGTGTTGAAAAAAAAGTCAAGCCTAACATATTTTCGGAGATTCTACTTCAAAAGGGGTACTTTTATCTCACTTCCGAATCTCAAACAATCTTGCACAGGCAGTCTGCGGCATAGTCACCTGCAGTTTCCCGTCTGTAACCCCGTAAATACAGCTTTCATTTGAAGGATACAGCACTTTTACTTTGTTTCCAGCAATTCCTGCCTGCGCCAGCGGGATTTCTACCCGATCTGTCTTTGGTGTAAACACAGCCAAATACGTTTTCTCTCCTGTTTTTATTCCATAAGAAAGGACTTCTGCTCTGGTATCGGTAAATCCAAGCGGAAATACAGGAACACCTTTCTTCACATCCTTACGGATCTCTTTGTACAGTGAAATGCCTTCCCGCATCAGTTCCAGGCTTTCTTCTCCCATATCCCATACCATACCGCTCATATATGGGCGGAGCAGCAAGCCATTTACCATGTTGTAGATTACATGCTCACGATTATCTTCATATGGATAGACCCACATGCCTGCCTGTTCCGGTGCAACAGCACTTGCTACATTGAATGCAATATATGAATTATAGATATAATCCGTCTGATCACTTGTAGACTGCAGGCTCAACAGTTTCAGCATTCCATAATCCATCCGCTGTCCGCCGGATCCACAATTTTCAATCACCAGATCCGGATACTTACGGAAAATCTCCTGATACCACTCATACAGACACTGATAATGTTCGCGAATGGCATCGGCACAACTGTCCGAATTCAGGTCACTTCCATATCCCATCGTAACATTGTAATCCACTTTAAAATATCCAACTCCATACTCTTCAATCAGACGGTCTACTACATCCATACAGTATTTGCGTACCTCCGGATTTCTGAAATCCAGAAGATACCGCCTGTTATCAATATGGCGCTTTCCATGACGGCAGATGAACCAGTCATCCGGAAGTTTATAAGACAGCTCACAGGCAACACCCATGACTTCTATCTCCAGCCACAGACCCATAACCATCCCTTTTTCTTTTACATAATCACATACTGCTTTTAATGTATTTGGAAAACGTTCTGGAGATTCTTTCCATTCGCCGACGCGATCCCACCATGCACCTTTATCATACCAGCCGCAATCCAGACAGTAATACTCACATCCCATAGCTGCCGCCTTATCAATGATGGCTTTTTCTTTTTCTTCCGTTGGATCACCCATCAGACAGTTCATATAATCATTAAAAACTATATTTAATTTCTCGTCATCTTCGTTTTGCCGACGGATTTTTCTTCTGTATTCGGTCAGCTCTGCTATTGCCTCATTCACGCCTCCGGCTGCCACACCAAAGCCTGCCGACACGGTAGTGAACGTATCCACCTGCTTTCAGGTTCTTCCACCATCCATGCTCGCTTTCCGTTGCTCCGGATAGTGCTGCATATAACCGTTCTCCAACGGCAGATCCATACTCAATAAGCCATTGACCGGAATGTTCGATCCGAAAAAAGTAAGTTTCCTGACACTCTGTGTCCTCACAGATGCCCATAGGCAGATACTCACAGGTTGACCAGGAACCATATCCCCCATAGCAGTATCGGTTCATACCAAATCCAGCCGCATGAAATCCATTGACAGTCATACCACTCAGGTTGATCTCCCTGCAGTCATTTTTTCTCCACTGACTCTCGCAATACCAGCTGTTATGCGGTGTATAGATACTGGTCTTTTCATAGTATGGCTTTGTTCCATTCTGACAGAGCCCCTGATAGATAAAAGAAGACACATATTCCAGACCAATCTCTTCGCTTCCTTCATTTTTCAGTACTGTCCATACCTGAACCGCTGCGACATCCGGATAAAACTGCATGTGATATTCGCCTTTTAATCCATACTCTGTTGCTGTATCAATGATCAGATCAGTTCTTTTCCTTTCTCATTTTCCAGGATTTTATGACTCTGGTATGCAAAATCAAGCGATCCTCCACTTGCATTATGCTTATAGGCATGTATCCCGCGGGTTCCCCGTCCGGTGATCTGAACCTCTGTGATCGGGAAGAAATCCTCTCCGCCACGTTTTACCGGCTTTGCATCCTCACATCCTGCCAGTGCAAACTGTTTCAGTTCTACTACCTTATTATCCAGAATTTCAAATACAACTTTTAATTTTCCTTCTTCGATTCGGATTTCTTCTGCTATAATTCTCCTTTATTTCTCCAGCATCCATACGCGCATCTGGTTCACGCCTCTGTTTCCCCATAAATAGTACGGGATGGCAGTTAATTCGTGCGGCTGATAATCTGGTTTTTCTTCTGAATATAATGCATCGCTTTCCCTTTCATCCTCATATCCCTGCACATGAATACAAACTTTATCTTTGAGGACACCTTCTTTGCCCACAAACGTCTCCGCCTGCGTATCAGCGTCGATACACATTGCCTGCAAATCATTGCCATTATCCACGCCTTCAAAACAATATACAAACGGTCCTCTCATCAAAGCAACCTTTCCCGCATCTTCTCTTACATTTTTATTTGCATATACTTTTCTTGCTTCCAGGTCAAAGAGAATTTCTACCTGTGACTCCCCCCATTTTCTGGTCAAATACAAATAACCATTCTTCATAAACTTTTTCCATTCAATCTGCTCGCCATTAACCTTTACGCAGATATCTTTTAAATATCCAGGAATGTGGATTGCCAGCGTATATTCTTCCTCTTTTTTGCTGTGAACATGATAGGTAACTTTTCCTTCCCATGGATAGCTGCTTTCTACATCGATATCAGCTTTTTCCAGTTCAGCCTTTTGTCCGACAAACATATGGGAAAAAATTGTATCATCTGTCTCATCCCATACATATTTTCCAAGAGAAGTAATAAGACGTACCAGGTTCGGAGGGCAGCATGCGCATGCATACCAGCCTGGCCGTTCCGGAAGTACATGCTTATATCCTGGCACTACTCCGGAAATTCCAGGATTTACTTCCAGCGGATTTACATAGAAAAACCGTTTTCCATCAGCCTGCATTCCACTGATTGTTCCGTTGTAAAATGCTCTTTCCATGACATCTGCGTACTTTCCATTTGCCTCCAGCTCCAGCATCTGTTTTGCAAAAAAGATCAGTCCAATAGATGCACAGGTTTCCGCATATACCATATCATTCGGCAGGTCGTAATCTTTAGTAAACGCCTCCAGCTCTCCTGTGGAACCGATGCCTGCAGTCAGATACATTCTCTTTTCCGTCATGTTCTTCCACAAATCAACACATGCCTGATATAAGCGCTCGTCTCCGGTTGTGCCTGCAATATCGGCCATTGCAGTATACATATATACCGCCCGCACACTGTGTCCCACTGCTTCTTTCTGGTCATATACCGTCGCAAAGCTCTGGTTATACACGGTATCCTTCGGATCAATTCCAAAATGTGTCCAGCCGCGTTTCTGGGATTCCTCGTAAAAGAAGTTTGGATTTTTTCCTCGTTCATTAATGAAATATTCTGCCAGATTGCAGTATCGTTCTTCTCCTGTTGTATGATATAAGCGCATCAGTCCGATTTCTACCTCCTGATGGCCAGGAATTCCTGTTATTTTATCCGGACCGAATCTTCGATCAATATGATCTGCCATTCGTTCCATGACCTTCAGCAGCTTGTCTTTTCCGGTAGCATCATAATAGGCCACGGCAGCCTCCATCATATGTCCGGCACAGTACAGCTCATGGCACTCCTGCAGATTCTGCCAGCGATGCTCCGGCTCTTTGATTGTAAAATAAGTATTCAGGTATCCGTCTTCCTGCTGTGCCTTTTCAATGGTTTCAATCACCTCATCTGCCCGTTTTTCCAGTTCCGCATCCGGATGCACAACAAGAGAATATGCAACTGCCTCCAGCCATTTTGCCACATCGCTGTCCTGGAAAACCATTCCGTAAAATTCACCTTTTTCCATACCTGCAGCAATTCGGAAATTGGCCAGTGCATGGCTTTTTTCTACTCCCGGAATTTCATCGTTCAGAATTTTTTCCTGATACGGAATTACCGTCTCAATAATAAGATCCTGCATTGGTTTCCAGAATCCGTCTTGAACCTGTACATTTTTCAGTGAAATATTTTTGTTCTGTTTTTTCTGCATTGTTATATCGCCTGTCATCCTTTAATTCCCGTTGTTGCAATTCCTTCCATGATCTGTTTCTGTCCCAGAAAGAAAACAATAATTGCCGGTATCAATACTAAAATAGCAGCAGCCATGAGCAAATGCCATTGTGCACTGTAATTTCCCTGAAATAGCTGCAATCCCAGAGAAAGTGTATATTTGGATTCATCGTTCAGATAAATCAGCGGTCCCATAAAATCATTCCAGCTGTTCAAAAAGGAAAAGATAGCGACTACTACCATAACGGATTTTGAAAGAGGAAGTGTAATTCTCCAGTAAATCGTAAAAAAGGAAGCTCCGTCGATCAGCGCTGCTTCATCCAGCTCCTTTGGAATCCCCATAAAAAACTGTCGAAACAGAAAAATATTGTAAACTCCACCACCAAACCAAATAGGCAGTGTCAATGGAACCAGGCTGTTTGTAAGTCCTAATTCTGACCACATAACAAAAGTAGGGATCATTGTGACGATTGTCGGCATCATCAGTGCTGTCAGAATTACCATAAATATTTTATCTCTTCCCGGCCAGCGCATTCTGGAAAAGCTGAACGCACATAAGGATGCAGATAAAACAGATCCTCCTACGTTGGAAACCACAATAATTACGGTATTTAATAAATATCTGAAATATGGCATTACTTCCAGCGCATCTTTGTAGTTACTTGTGACAAATGGCTTTGGAATTAAAATCGGGGGCATTACAAAAATCTGTGCCATATCCATAAAAGAGCTTCGAATCATCCAGTAAAACGGGAAAAGACATATCAGCGCACCCACGATCAGAAAAATATATAATACTATCTTGGCCATTTTTATTTTCTTTTTCATTTGTTCTTCACCTCACCATCATAAAATACCCATAATGCAGATGATCGGAATACCAGCATTGTCAATACCAGAATGATAACAAACAAGATCCAGCCAAGGGCAGATGCAACTCCAATGTTTCCATACTGGAATGCTTCTCTGTACATATAATATACATAGAATAATGTAGCGTTATTCGGTCCTCCGGAGGTCATGATATAAGCCTGGCTGAACACCTGAAAGCTTGAGATAAAACTCATAACCAGGTTGAAAAAGATAGTTGGAGATACCATTGGGATCGTTACTGCTTTCAATTTGCTGAACCATCCGCCTCCATCTACATCTACCGCTTCATAAAGCTCTTTTGGTACATTCTGAAGACCGGCAAGAAAAATAACAACGGTTCCTCCTACGGTCCACAGACTCATCAGGGCAAGCGAGGGAATTGCTGTACTTTCCCCGTAAATCCATTTGCTGGTGGGAAGCCCTGCTGCTTTGAGCAGCGTATTCAGGAATCCCGTATCCGGATCGAACATCATCATCCATACGATGGATGATGCAACTGCCGGAACAATGGTCGGAAGGTAAAAAATGGTTCTGAAAACAGATTTTCCTTTGATGTTACTGTTTAACATAAGTGCTATGCAAAAAGAAAAAACGATTTGCAGCGGAACACTTAACAGAACATAATATGCTGTCACCTTTAATGACTTTGCAAAATACAGATCCGTTCCATCAAACAAATGTTTAAAATTGTTCCAGCCAATAAAATGCGTTTCTGCATTGATCACATTATAATCCGTCAGACTCATGACAAGACTTATGACCAGAGGTGCAAATACAAATATTAGGAATCCCAATATAATTGGCATTGCAAATAATACGCCGTAAAAGGCTTCTTTTTTCCTCTTCTTTGTCATTTTCCCACTCACTTTCTTATTCCGGTCTTGTATAAGTTCCGTCTACCTGTCCGTTCATGTTATCCTGCACTTCTGCGATTGCGTCTGCTGCCGATGCTTCACCCAGCCATACTTTATCCAGCGCCGGATTCAGAACATCCATAATTTTGGGGAAGTTCTTAATATTATAGTTCAATGCCGGCATGCAGTTTTCAAATGCATTATTCACAACAGCATCAATATAGCCATCCGGATGTGCGTCATTTCCTGTCGCCCACTGATTGACCAGATCCTCATTTTCATACCAGTCTTTTAAAACCGGCATCCATAAGCCGCCTTCAATCAGTCCCACAATATTGTCCGGATTCATGAAAGCTTTCTGCAGCTCCCATGCTTCTTTTGGATGTTTCGTTGATGCAAATGCAACAATAGGCTCTCCAAGTGCAATAGTCATTGGTTTATCATACATTTTAGGTAAAATTCCAACGCCGAAATTTACTTTATTATCTGTCAGTTCCATCAGATCCCACTGTCCATCCCAGAGCATTGCCGTCTTCTGTGACTGTAATGCAACAGATCCTGCCGGAAGGTTTTTCGACTGCGCCGGATTCGGAGCTACATGATACTTATTAATCAAATCTGCAAATTTCTGAATTGCTTCTTCCGTCTTTGTTCCTGCGAGATTCACAGTTTTTCCGTCTTCACTTAAGAAGCTCTCTCCTGACATTGCCACTGCGCTGCTCACAACGGTAGATCCTACACCTGTTGGAAGATAAATTCCAAACTGTTTGATATTCGTTTCATCAAAATCCGGATCTGCCGCATTTTTTCCATTTTGATCAATGGTAAGTTTCTGTAAAACCTCCACAAATTCATCCCAGCTCCATGCGTCCTCTGCTTTTGTTGGAACCTCGATTCCGGCTTCTTTTAAAGAATCCGTGTTGTAGATCAGGGTATATACTTCCAATGCTGAGTTAATTCCACAGGCTTTTCCTTCGTCCCACCAGTAGACGGTCTGCGGCAGTACGTCGTCAATATTAAAATCCTCGTCTCCCTCTGCCATCTCCAGAATATTTTTCAGTTTTCCCTCTGTTGCCCACTGCAGTGCCGTATCACCTGTAACCATTGCGACATCCGGTTCCTGTCCTGCTGCCATCATGGTTGTCAATTTGGTATTATAATCCGTTGGAATATGAAGATATTCCACCTTGATGTTCGGGTGTTCCTCTTCAAATTTGTCAATAACCTTCTGTGTTGCTTTTTTCTCAGAGTTCGATCCCCAGCCTGCATACCGTAAAGTAATTTCTTCCCCGTTTCCTGTCGATGTATCCTTTGTTTTTTCCGACGTATCTTTTCCGCTGTTTCCACATGCACCCAGTCCAATTGCCATTACTGCCGAAAGCATGACTGCTAATACTTTTCTTTTCATACTGTTACCTCCATGATTAACCTTCTCACATAGCTATGTGCTTCTTATTTACAAGCTTATTATAGCGACAGCGATGGTTCTTTAAAATTCTAACATTTTATGGAGGTGGACTATTTTACGATTTCATTGGGAAATAAATTCTGATTTCTGTCTCCTCCCCTGCTTTCGACTGAATATCAACTCTGCCATTTTCTCCATAAAGCAACTGAATTCTCCGTATTACATTTCCCAGACCAATTCTGTTGCTTGTCTGTTCCATTGCTTCCCGGATTGTCTCAGGCGTCATTCCTGCTCCATTATCCTTCACACCAATGCAGATTTTTTCATCTTCTTTTTTTGCATAGATAACCAGAACGCCCTTTCTTTTCAGACCCCGAAATCCGTGCATGATTGCATTTTCCACCAAAGGCTGTAAAATCAGCTTCGGTATCATGCAGTCACTGACTGTTTCGTCAATGTTATATCTCACCTCAAATTTTCCTTCATAACGAATCTGCATAATCGTAAGATAATTCTGAAGCCATTGATACTCTTCCCGAAAGACAACAAGTTCCTTTTTATTACGAAACGTGTATTGCAGCATATCTGAAAGGCTGATGATCAGATTACTCGCATCTATATCCCCATTTTCCAGTGCAAGCATGTTGATAATATTTAATGTGTTATACAGAAAATGGGGATTCAGCTGCAGTGTAAGCGCCATAATTTCTGATTCTTTATTCCGTATTTCACTTTTATAGTTTTCTTCAATCAGGCATTCTATTTTGTCACGCATCTCATTATATTTTTCTGTCAGATATTGAATTTCATCTTCACCATTTACCGGCAGTCTCTGTTCAAAATTCCCCTCTCCAATCATCTGCATCGCTCTTACAAGTCGTTCAACCGGTTTTGTAATCCTCCGCGAGAATATTCTCGAAAAAAACATTGCCAAAAGGAACAACACCATCCAGATCAGAATGGTTAATCTCTGTATGATAGAAACATGGTTCAACAAGGAATTTAATGGTATTACATTTACCACTACCCAGTCTGTTATTTCAGAGACTGCATAACAGATGAGTACTTTTTCTCCCTGATATTCCAGAATCATACTTCCATTGTTCTTTGTTATTTTGGTCAGCCATGGTAATTGTTCTTTACTTCCGTTTTTCTTCTGGTCTGTATGTGCTACAATCGTTCCTTCTCTGTCAGAAACACAGAAAAAGGAACCTTCTATCGATTTTTTTCCTCCAGCACACTGTCCATAAATTCCGGATTAAAATTTAGTACCAGAACTGCGTGCATATTTTGTTTCATGCTTTTCATGCTACTGATATTTTCCGGCTCTATATAGACCGGCTGCAGCTCCTCTATCAGAGAAAAGTAATTCACTTTCTGCATCCTGTAGTCGACACCATATTCTTTTTCTGCATGATAAGTCGGAATCCACTTCATTTTTCCTGCACTTTTTATTGCTTCCCTGTATATTTCTGATTCATAAAAATTTTGAACCGGTATGATCGCATTTCCGTTATCTCCAAACACAAATTCCGGTGTGAAAATATTAGCAGTCAAAATGTATTCATTTGAAAATGCCTTCTGAAGTTCCAGTCTGGCCTTCTTATCCTTTTGCAGAATTTCGAAATCACTGCTTTTTGGAAGATCTTCTAATAGTTTATAAATCTCATTGTTCAGATTCATCCCCTGTGCACTTTCCTGTATTCCTTTCAAGTCACGATCCAGGATCTGAACATTCTTAATCATTCCCTCCAGGATATTATTTTTGGCTATTTCTATGATACTTTGTGATGCAACCTCATAATACACAACACAGATAACGGTAACCGGAATCAGGATCAGAGCAATATATGAAATTCGAAGCTTATTCTGTAAATTTAATTTACGATACCATTTTTTTATTTTTTCCATACTTATTCACCAATTTTCTGTATCTTTTCCCGATATTGAGCCGGTGTAATTCCGGTTTCCTTTTTGAAAATCCGATTAAAATATTTCACATCCTTATATCCCGTCTGCACCGCAATTTCATAAATTTTTAAATCCGTATTTTTCAAAAGCTCTCTTGCGTGTTTCATTCTGATTGTAATCAGATTCTGCGAATAACCATTTCCTGTACTTTCTTTGATTACGGCACTGCAGTATGTCGGCGTAAGTTTAAAGTATTCTGCAATATCGGCCAAAGAAATATCTTCCGCAAAATGTTCCTCCATATAGGCCTCCAGCCTGGCAGAAAATTTTTCTTCCCGCTCTTTTTTATTTTTTCCGTATACCGGCTCCACCTTTTTTAAATACTGTTGAATTCGATCCAACAATTCACGGTACGTTGGAATTGGTTCTTTCCATATACTTTCATCCTCAATCAGGGCAATCCGCTTCAATACGCTTTGGCAGCAATTAATCAGCTGCTCCGGATCCGGATAACCGATTTCTATAAAATTGTCCAAGATTCTTCCCATGACATCAGCCGCACTGTCTCCACCTTTTTCCTTCAATTCCGCTCTGATCAGATGTTCTTCCGGAAGTCCTATGTATGCCAGGATTTTTGCACATTCAGAAAACTTTTCCGCCCAGATAATTTTCCTCTCCGGATAATAGAAATGAAAACGCATACTTAATACTGCTTCCTCATAACACCCTTCAACTTCCTCAAATAAATTTTCCGCAGAGCTGCTGATGCTCATAAACCATTGATTTCTTCTCCGTATACCATCCAGTTCTTCCGGTAGCTGTTCCCACAAATCTTTTTTTGTTAAAATCTGCGGATATCCCCTCCATTGTTTATCCCGGCACACAATCGTAACCATTGTTTCCGATAATTTATTGCTGAAAAAGGAAAGGCTATGCCATCCTCTCCCGATCCGTTCACGCATCCATAAGCCAAGCTCTTTTTTAATGCTTTCATACTCTTCACTGCTTTTTCCCTTTTTCCAGGCATAGATTCCCTGTACTCTGGTGATAAGAACAAACCCTGCTTCTCCCCATGGAATAATTTCACGAATTTGTTTTTCTTCCTCTTCTGTACATCTTCCATCGACCCACAGATTCAGTAGCTTTTCCATGTATACCGGCAATGTTACTTCCAGTTTTTTCTTTATATCCGCCTGTTGCCTGATCGCATTCCGCTCTTTCTCAATTTCCTGAAACACTCGTTCCAGTACCTTTTGCAGCTTAATCGGACTCATTGGTTTTAAAAGATACTCAAACGCCCCAAGCTCTATTGCTTTCTGTGCATATTCAAATTCTGCATAGCCTGTAAGCAAAATTACTTTTATTTCCTCGTTGCGTTCTTTTATTTTTTCCGTAAAAGAAAGGCCATCCATTTCAGGCATGCAAATATCTGTAATTACAATTTGTACGTCCTCTACCCCGATATATTTCAGCGCCGCTTCTGCCTCCACAAATACCTGTATTTCAAGAAAATCATACATTTTATTTAAAATATTTTTTAAACCCTTACACTGAATCGGCTCATCATCCACAATTACTATTTTGTACATTTCTCCATCCCCCGCTATCCTGTTTTTCTATCTGTAAGACACTTAAACGAAGTATCCTCTGGATGAATTATATCGTAGATTTTTTCATGGTACAAGACCGCAACAAGCATCTGGACCCCACGAAACGCTAAGAACAGTGGCCGGAATCTTCGATTTCTGAAAGCTCCGTTCTATGATTTTTTCAATGAACTTTCCTATA
>UMEJ01018658.1_pt1 | contig 11915 bp, 10 predicted proteins | sample 1964731 | NCBI WGS metagenome assembly UMEJ01 (sample SAMEA4836018, study PRJEB28245) | human gut metagenome | biome: gut microbiome; material: fecal sample | place: Denmark | collected 2008 | reverse complement strand
CTGCCGCCGCTTCCGAAGCAGGATTGGTTGAAAAAACGGATGGCGGCAGGGTTCTGCATGGAGCTTCTGGCGGGGGAGAGCAGTGTGTTTTTCCAAAAGGCGTATGAATGGGACTGGCTGGATGAGGCACTTGGTTCTGCCTTTTTCTGCGGCGAGGGGTATGCCTTTGCGGCATTTTCGGGCAGCGGGACGCATCCGGAGGAAACAGCGGATTTTCTGGGAAGGGAGCTGGAGCGTCTGCAACGGGAAGGCTTTTCGCAGGAGGACTTTCAGCGTATCCGCAAAAAGCACTTGGGGCAGCTCCTGCGGCAGCTGGATACACCGCAGAAGCTCTGCTTTGGACAGCTTGCGTGGGCGCGGATGGATGCAACGGCAATCGACCTTTTGACCTGTATCAAGACCATGCGGCAGGAGGAAGTGGAAAAAATGCTGAAGGAAGGCTTTTCAAAAGAAAATATGGTGCTTTCGGTTGTGAAATAAAAAGGATGCCCTCTATACGTTTATCGGGAGGGCATTTTTTATTGTGCCGCAAAGGCGGCATGAATTTTTCGGCAGGGAAAACAGAAAGGTTGATTCTAAGAGGTGGTTGTTATAAAATAATATTGATATGCCGAAAAATCGGCAGAAAAAATTACAGAGAAAAGAGGGATTTTTATGCCTGAAATATGGTTTCCCAATCTGGGAATTGAGATTGCACACCTAGACCGTGTGGCGTTTACGGTATTCGGAAGGAACGTCTACTGGTACGGCATTTTTATCGGGCTGGCGGTGGTTCTGGGGGTGCTGATGGCAATGAAGGAGGCAAAGCGGACGGGGCAGTCCCCCGATATGTACGTTGATTTTATCATCTATGCGCTGATTTTTGCCATTATCGGGGCAAGGCTGTATTATGTTATTTTTTCATGGGATTTTTACAGCGCACATCCCGAAAAGATATTTGCCCTCAGAGAGGGCGGACTTGCTATTTACGGCGGCATCATCGGCGGCGTGTTGACGGCAATCGTCTATTGCAAAAGGAAAGGGGTCAATTTCTGGCTGCTGGCGGATACGATTGCACCCTGCCTTGCGTTTGGGCAGATGCTGGGGCGTTGGGGAAATTTCTTCAACCGAGAAGCGTTTGGCGGCTTTACGAATGGGCCGCTTGCGATGCGCTTGCAGGTGAGTCAGGTGCGGACGAGCGATATTTCCGCAGAGGTGATGCAACATATTGTCAATTATGGCGGCGTGGATTATATTCAGGTGCATCCGACCTTTTTATATGAATCGCTTTGGAATCTTTGCTTATTCTTGCTTTTGATAAAATTCCGCCCGAAAAAGAAATTTGACGGGCAGGTGCTGGGCTTATATTTTCTGGGCTATGCGCTTGGGAGAGTCTGGATTGAGGGGCTGCGGACAGACCAGCTGATGTTTGGCCCCTTTGCGGTGAGCCAGCTGCTTTCGGGTGTTTTGATTATCTGCGCGGCAGTATTTTTAATCCGGAAGGGAAAGCAGGAAAAGGCGAAGAAGGAATCAGAAAGTTGAGTGAAAATATGGTTTTATTGACAGCAGAAAATATCAGAAAAAGCTACGGTACGCGCGTCATTTTCGATGATATTTCCTTCAGCATCCATGAAGGGGATAAAATCGGGGTTATCGGCGTGAATGGGACGGGGAAATCTACCCTATTGAAGATTATTGCAGGGGTGGATCAGGCGGACAGCGGCTCGATTGTTACCATGAATGGGATGCGTATCGGCTATCTTTCCCAAAGCCCCGTTTTTGTGGATGGCACAACGGTGCTGCAGCAGGTGTTCCGCGGAGAAAATCCGCAGCTTGCTCTGGTGCGGGAATATGAGGAAACGATGGCGGCACTTGCAAAAACGCCTGAGGAGGAAAGGCTTGTGAAGCGGGCGGCGGAGCTTGCGGAAAAAATGGATAAGGCAGAGGCATGGTCTTTGGAGAGCGAGGCGAAAACGATTCTTACCAAGCTTGGCATTTCTGATTTCGGGCAGACGGTGGAAACGCTTTCGGGCGGACAGAAAAAGCGCGTGGCATTGGCGGCGGCACTGATTGCACCTGTGGATTTGCTGATTCTAGATGAGCCGACAAACCATATTGATAATGATACGGTGGATTGGCTGGAAAAGCATTTGGAGAAATATTCCAAGGCGCTCTTGATGGTGACGCATGACAGATATTTCCTTGACCGTGTGGCAAACCGCACACTGGAGCTGGAGCAGGGCAAGCTGTATTCCTATCAGGCGAACTATTCCAAGTTTCTGGAAATGAAGGCAGAGCGCGAGGAGCTGATTGCCGCAGGGGAACGCAAGCGGCAGAATTTTCTGCGGACGGAGCTGGAATGGGTGCGCCGCGGCGCACAGGCGAGAAGCACCAAGCAGAAGGCAAGATTGCAGCGCTTTGAGGAGGTTTCCGCAATCCGTGCGCCGGAGGAAAAGCAGAGCGTGGAGCTTTCCTCTGTCGGCAGCCGTCTGGGAAAAAAGACGATTGAGTTGAGAAACATCTGCAAGGCGTATGACGGGAAAACATATATCAAGGATTTCAGCTACATCATTCTCCGAGATGACCGTGTGGGTATCATCGGGGATAACGGCTGCGGCAAATCTACACTGCTGAACATTATGACCGGAAGGCTGAAGCCTGACAGCGGTGAGGTGGAGATAGGCGAAACGGTGAAAATCGGTGTATTTGCGCAGGAAAACGTGGATATGGACGAGAAGCAGCGTGTGATTGATTACATTCGTGATGAGGCGGAAATTATCCGCACGGCGGACGGACATATCACCGCATCCCAGATGCTTGACCGCTTTCTTTTCCCACCTTCTATGCAGAGAGGCCCGATTTCTGTGCTTTCGGGTGGGGAAAGAAGAAGGCTGTACCTTTGCCGCGTGCTGATGGGCGCGCCAAATATCCTCTTTCTGGATGAACCGACGAACGATCTGGATATTGAAACGCTGATGATTCTGGAGGAATATCTGGAGCATTTCAACGGGGCGGTGGTTGCGGTTTCGCATGACAGATATTTCCTGGATAAAACGATGGGACGGATTTTTGCTTTCCTTGGCAACGGCAGAATTAAGCAATATGAGGGCGGCTATTCCGACTGCAAGGCGGCAAGAGAAAAGGAAGCACCTGTTTTCACTGAAAAGGCAGTTAAGGTGAAAAGGGAGGAACCGCAGAAGGAAAAGGCTCCCGTCAAGAAAATGAGCTATAAGGACCAACGGGAATATGATACCATTGGGGACGAAATTGCTGCGTTGGAGGAAAAAATTGCAAAGACGGATGCGGATATGGCAGCCTGTGCGACAGATTTCACCCATTTACAGGAGCTTTCTGCTGAAAAAGAAGCACTGGAGGCGAAGCTTGAGGAACGGATGGAGCGTTGGATGGAGCTGAGCGAGCTGGCAGAGGAAATTGAGAGAAATAAAGCGTAAAAACAGGGTGTCGACTTTTTCGACACCCTTAAAATATTTATTTTTTCGTTTCTTATAGAAGGTCTTCTGCGGTTGCGGAAGAACATCCTGTGGCTGAACCGCTTATTTCTGCTTTTCCTTTCCGAAAAAGATGAACAGAAGAGAGCTGATGAGCAGCATATAAGGATAGAACAGCTTCGGCATGATTTCAAATGCGTTGACGGTTTCGCCCAGACCGGATGCGGCGGCGATGGCAACGAGCATCTGTGCGCCGTAGGGCAGGATACCCTGAAATACACAGGAGAAGGTATCCAGAATGGAGGCAGCCTTTCTGCTGCTGATGCCGTAGTCCTTGGACATTTCCTTTGCGATGGGGTTTGCCATAACGATGGCAACGGTATTATTTGCGGTTGCGATATCCATAAGCCCGACCAATAAGCCCATGCCGAGCAGACCGCCCCTTCTGCCCTTAAAGACCTGCTTAATCCAATGCAGGAGAGCGGCAAAGCCGCCGTATTCCTTAATGAGTGCGCAGATAGCGGCAACCAGAATTGCAACCATACTAGTTTCAAACATCCCTGCGGCACCGGTGCCCATATTGCCAAGCAAATCGGTTGGCGCAATCATGCCGGTTGCAATCATGATAACAGAGCCGCTGATGACACCGATAATCAGTACAAGGAACACATTCAGTCCCACGATGCCGCCAATCAGTACCAGAATATAGGGAATGGTCTGAATCAGGTTATATTTTTCCGCAACAAAGCCGCCATTATAGCTTTTTACGGAAAGAACAAAAATAATGATTACGCTGACAATCGCCGCAGGCAGGGCGATAAAGAAATTTTCCTTAAATTTATCTGTCATTTTACAGCCCTGCCCGTTGCAGGCAGCAATGGTTGTATCCGAAATAAAGGACAGGTTATCCCCGAACATTGCACCGCTCATGACAGAAGCAATGCAAAGAGGCACGGAAAAGCCGGAGGCCTTTGCAACGGCAATGCCGATGGGGACAATCAGCGTAATTGTGCCGACAGAGGTGCCCATGGCGAGCGATACAAGACAGCTGACGATGAAAAGCACCGCAACCGCGAACTGCGGCGGAATCAGAGAGAGAATGAAGTAGGCAACGCTGTTTGCGGAGGATCTGCCGACAACGCCGACAAAAATCCCTGCCAGCATGAAGATGAGAATCATCGTGATAATATTCGGGTCGCTGATGCCGGTGCCCATAACGGCAAGCTTATCATTGAGCGGCAGGGCGCGGTTTTGCAGACAGGCAACAAGCAGGGCAATCAGAAATATGACAACAACAGGGATTTTGTAAAAGCCCATTTCGATGCGCAGGCCATATTCAAACAATATGCCAAGACCTAAATATAAAACAACAAATACGAATATGGGAAGCAATGCCTTCCCGTTTCTCTTTTCCATTTTCTTCTTCCTTTCCATGCGATAAAATTACTAAGTTTTTGATTAAAATTCCATTTTTTTACAGCAATCTGCATGATACATCCATAGGCATTTCCCGCTCCTTTGAAAAATCTGTTGTATAACATCCTTTATATCCTAACATATTTTTTTGTTTGCTACAAGGATTGGGTTTTGTACAAAGGAGTTTCTGTTGCAAAAAAGTCACTTTTATAGTAAACTATTCAGAAATATAGAAAACATTTGAGAGATATGGAGAGTGATGACCGTATGGACGGCAGTCCAGTGTTAATTGGCTTATTGATTTTTTTGGTATGTTGTTCTGCGTTTTTTTCCGCATCGGAAACGGCGCTGACTTCCCTGAGCAGGATTCGTCTGCGGAACATGGTGGAGGAAAATGTAAAAAATGCGGATTTGATTATGCGTCTGTTGGAAGACCCGAACCGCTTGCTGAGTTCCATTCTGGTTGGGAATAACTTAGTAAACAACGGCGCATCTGCCCTGACAACCACATTGGCAATTCAGATCTTCCGCGGCAATTCCGGCGGAGCGGGGATTGCGACCATTGTGATTACCGTTATCATTCTGATTTTCGGGGAAATTACTCCTAAGACGATTGCGGCGCAGAAGGCGGAAAAGGTTGCTCTTGCAGTGGTAAAGATTATTTCCTTCTGTGTGCTGGTGTTCCGTCCTGTGGTTGCAGTGCTGAATGTGGTGACAGGCGGTTTGATTCGTCTTCTGGGATGTAATCCGAATGAAAAAGCACCGCTGATTACAGAGGCAGAGCTGAAAACCATGGTCAATGTCAGCCATGAAGAGGGCGTGCTGGAGCTAGACGAAAGAACAATGATTAACAACGTGTTTGATTTCGGGGATTCCAAGGCGAAGGATGTCATGACACCCAGAACGGATATCGTTGCGGTTCCGTTGGATGTGACCTATGGGGAATACGTCCGTCAGGTGCAGGAGGAGGGTTTTTCCCGTATGCCTGTTTATGGCGAGGACTTGGATGATATTGTCGGTATTCTGTATGTCAAAGATATTTTCTATCTGGATGAAGCGACCTTCTCTGCAGAAAAATATATGCGAGAGCCATTTTTCACCTACGAAAGCAAGCCTCTGGATGAGCTGCTGGCGGAGCTGAAAAACAGCCGTCTGGCGGTTGCAATCGTTCTGGATGAATATGGCGGCACATCCGGTATGATTACAACGGAGGACATTGTTGAGGAAATTGTCGGAGAAATCGGAGACGAATACGATGATGAGGAAGATGAAATCGAGGTCATCAAGGATAACGAATTTGTGGTGGACGGCAGCACCCGTCTGGAGGATTTCAACGAAATTGTCGGTACTGAGCTGGAAAGCGAGGAAGTGGATACCATTGCAGGGTATATTCTTCAGCTTTTAGGGAATTTTCCGAAAAACGGCGAGGTGATTGAGACGGATGGACTGCGGATTGTGGTTGAGGAAATGGATAAGAATCGTATTGAAAAGGTTCGTGTTTATAAATAAAAAGGAAATGGGGTATCTCCGTTGAGTGGCACCCCGAAGGGATAGACAAATATTTTTCAGCAAAACAATTCAAGCAACCGAAAGGGCTTATTGTCTGTATATTGCAGACGATAGGCCCTTAAATTTTGCCTTTATTCGGCTTATTCTGCGGCGGTGATGCGTCTCCTCCGGCATTGCCGGTATTGTCGGTTTCTTAAATTCCGATGCAGTATCGTTTGCCTGGCAGCTTTTTTGAGATAGGAAAACACCCCACCTGTGAAACAGTATACTGTCTAACAAATGGGGTGTCTGTAATAGATCTCTCAGCTTTTTTTGTATAAAATTACAGCTTTTCGACTTCGTCCATCCAAATGCGGCTGACTGCATCGGTAGGCATTCTCCAGTCGCTTCTGGGAGACAGGCACAATGCCCCGACCTTCGGGCCATCGGGCAGACAAGAACGCTTGAACTGCTGGATAAAGAAACGGCGGTAGAAATTCTTGAGCCATTTCAGAAGGGTTGCTCTGTCATATTCACCGGCAAAGGCTTTTTCTGCAAGGAAGAGAATCTTTGCAGGATGATAGCCGAAGCGGATAATCTGATAAAGGAAGAAATCGTGCAGCTCATAGGGGCCGACCAAATCCTCGGTTTTCTGGTTGATTTTCCCGTTTTCATCCGGCGGCAGCAGCTCGGGGCTGACAGGGGTATCCAGTACATCCAGCAGAGCGGCGGATGCCTCTGCGTCTACCTCGCCGTTTGTTGCGACCCATTTTACCAGAACACGCACCAGTGTTTTAGGGATGCCGCCATTGACACCATACATGGACATGTGGTCGCCGTTATAGGTTGCCCAACCCAAAGCCAGCTCGGATAAATCGCCTGTGCCAACAACCAGACCATTGTATTTATTTGCCAAATCCATCAGAATCTGGGTGCGTTCACGCGCCTGTGCGTTTTCATAAGTAACATTATGCAGGCTGATATCATGGTCGATATCCTTGAAATGCTGAATGACAGCATCGCGGATAGGAATTTCCTTCATGGTGATGCCAAGACAACGCATCAGCGTCAGGGCGTTTTGATAGGTTCTGTCCGTTGTGCCGAAGCCGGGCATGGTTACGCCGATGACATGGGTGCGGTCGATGCCGAGATAATCACAGGCTTTTGCACAGACAAGCAGTGCCAGCGTGGAATCCAGACCGCCGGAAATGCCAATCACCAGAGAATCGGCATGGGTATGCTCCATGCGTCTTGCAAGACCTGTTGTCTGGATGGCGAAAATATTTTTGCAGCGTGCATCCAGCTTTGTGGTTGGGGTGAAGGGGACATTGGACAGGGGTCTGCTCCAGTTGTCCAGTGTGGTGTCCTCTGCCATATCGAAGAAAATCTGACGATAGAATTTCTGTGCCTCTGCTTTTTGCAGATGGGACATGAAGGTGGTGTGCTTTCTGCGCTCGCTCATCAGCATTTCTACGTCGATATCGGCATAAACAAACTGGCTTTCACGAGAGAAGGACTCTGTTTCCGCGAAAAGCGTACCGTTTTCGTAAATCATGCTGTGTCCGCTGAATACAGCGTCTTGTGTGGATTCACCTGTGCCTGCAGAGGTGTATACATAAGCGGACAGGCAGCGTGCGGACTGCTGAGACACCAGCTGACGGCGATAGCCGGGCTTGGAGGCAAGCTCATTGCTTGCGGAAAGATTCAGCAGCAGCGTTGCGCCGTACAGGCTCAGATAGGAGCTGGGGGGAATGGGTACCCAGAGGTCTTCGCAGATTTCCACGCCGATTTTCAGTGCAGGGAAATCCGCAGCGGCGAAAATCAGGTCTGCGCCGATGGGAACATTCTGGCCGGCATAAGTAATTTCTTCCGTCAAAAGGTCATCCGCAGAGGCAAACCAGCGTTCCTCATAAAATTCGCTATAGTTGGGAATATGTGTTTTGGGAACGATACCCAGAAGCTTACCCTTGTAGAGGGCAACAGCGCAGTTGAACATTTGATTATCCACAGCGATGGGCGCACCAATCAGGAGGAAGATATTCAGTGCTTCTGTTGCTTCTGCAATCTCCTGAATTGCCTGCTCGGCGGCGTGCAGAAGCGGTGCTTGAAAGAACAAATCCGCACAGGTATAGCCTGTAACGGAAAGCTCGGGGAAGGACAGCACGCGCACCTGCTTTGCGGCGGCTGCCTCCACCAGCTTCAAGATTTCCTCTTTATTATAGACACAATCGGCAACCCGCAGCTTCGGTACAGCGGAACCGACCTTTACATAACCATACATACTTTCATCTCTCCTTAGAATTTTCTGAACAGACCAATGACCTTGCCCAAAATGGCAACGTCCTTTACGATAATGGGTGACATAGAGGGATTTTCCGGCTGCAGGCGGATGAAATCCTTTTCCTTATAGAAGGTTTTGACGGTTGCAAAATCCTCGATTAAGGCAACGACGATATCGCCGTTATTGGCATCCTGCTGCTGGCGAACCAGAATCAGATCCTTATCAAAAATGCCTGCTTCAATCATGCTTTCCCCCTTGACACGAAGCATAAACACGGTGTCATTGTGAATATAATCCACGGGAATCGGGAAGGTATCCTCGATATTTTCCACAGCAAGAATCGGGGTGCCGGCGGTGATATTGCCGACAATCGGCACATTCACAAATTCACGCTGAGGTGCATCAAAGTCGGAATCCAGAATTTCAATGGCTCTGGGCTTGGTTGGGTCGCGGCGAATCAGCCCCTTCTTTTCCAGACGGGACAGATGCCCATGCACCGTTGAGGTGGACTTCAGCCCAACGGCATCACAGATTTCCCGTACCGAAGGGGGGTAGCCCTTTTCCCGCACTTCTGCTTTCATATATTCCAGAATTTGTCTTTGCTTTGCGGACAGCTCACTCATATACTCACTCCTTATGATTGTATCCAAATAGATGGGAATTATCAAGTCAGTGGCAGAAATATCCTGCCGAGAAACGGAAATCGCCGGAGTTTCGGCAATTCCCGATGTTGTTTTTCATTATAGCATGGAATTGATACAAAATCAAACCTATGTTCGCAAAAAATGCAAAAAAGTATTGACAAGGAATAGATGTTCGTGTAATATACAAGCATAAAACGAAGAAATGTTCGGAGTGAGTGGGGGCGAAAGCATGGAAAGAAGAACACAAAGAAGGGTCGTAAGAAAATCCAGAAAAATCAGAAAAAACGTATTTCTGCTGCTGACACTGGCGTTGATTCTCTGCCTGGGAACCTTTGCCATGGGCGCGCAGAAGGGAAGGGAAACAAAGACGTATTATAAATCTGTGAAGATTCAGAAGGGCGATACGATTTGGGATATCGCGAAGGAATATAAAGCGGAGGGACAGAAAACCGAACAGATGGTTGATGCAATTTATGAGGTGAATGGGCTGAAAACGGCGAACATACGGGCGGGCGAAAATATCATCGTACCGGTGACGAGAGAAATATAAAAAAGGGAAACGCAAAAGGCAGAAGGGAGATGAAGGAGCTTCATCTCCCTTCTGTAAATGGGGATAATTCTTAAGAAAATCTTACAGTTTTTAAAATCCGTTGCAAGCGAATTACTTTTTATGATACTATAAAGTCAAGAAGGGCATATTTGCTCCATGCGAATATACTTTGCCTAGATAGGGTAAAAAACTGCATAAAGGAGGTTGAAGAAATGTTTCCATGGATTGTTGTTTTGGCGGTTCTCGGTTTAGTGATGATTTTTGCAGAGATTCTAATGCCGGGGTTTGGTCTGTTTGGCATTTTGGGTACAATCTCCCTTTTCGGTTCGCTTGCGCTGACGTTTAAGATTTACGGATTGATTCTATTTTTAATCATGCTGGTTGCAGTTGTGGTTGTATTTTTTGCAATGGTATTTCTGGCAAAGCAAAGTGGACTGTACAATAAGATTGTATTAAAGGATAAGCAGGAAGCGAAGGACTTTGATGAAAATGTTCTGCAGGGACTGCTGGGACAGACAGGTGTGACACATTCGACGCTGCGTCCCTTTGGCGTGGCAGAGATTGACGGGAAGATGGTTGATGTCTGTTCGCAGGGTGATTTTATTGACAGAGACGAAAAGGTGCAGGTTGTGCAAATCACGGGGAAAACTGTGATTGTAAAGGTATGCGAAGCATAAAAGGAGGCGTATGAGATGTTTGAAATTTTTGGTTTTATTATTCCGCTGATTGTCATTCTGGTGATAGTGGGGATTTTCCTGAGCTTTGTTCCCCTGGGGTTATGGATTTCCGCGGTTTCCGCAGGCGTTAGGGTAAATATTTTTTCGCTGGTCGGGATGCGTCTGCGTCGGGTGCGTGCGGATAAGATTATTCGTCCTTTGATTAAGGCGCAGAAGGCAGGGATGGATGTTAACGCAAATCAGCTGGAATCCCATCTGCTTTCCGGCGGTCGTGTGGATAACGTTGTAGATGCTTTGATTGCGGCGCACAGAGCAAATCTGGATCTTTCCTTTGAACGTGCGGCAGCGATTGATCTGGCAGGGCGGAATGTTTTTGAAGCTGTAAAAATGAGCGTCACGCCTAAGATTATCGAAACACCTTGGATTTCTGCCGTTGCGATTGATGGCATCGAGGTGAAGGTGATTGCGAAGGTAACAGTGAGAGCGAATCTGAGCAGACTGGTCGGCGGTGCAGGCGAAGAAACGATTATTGCCAGAGTTGGCGAGGGTATTGTTACAACGGTTGGTTCTTCTCAGAGTCATAAGAGCGTATTGGAAAACCCCGATCTGATTTCCAGAACAGTTTTGTCAAAGGGTCTGGATAACGGTACTGCATTTGAGATTCTGTCTATTGATATTGCAGATGTGGATATTGGCAGAAACATCGGCGCACACCTGCAGATTCAGCAGGCGGAAGCGGACAAGCAGATTGCACAGGCGAAGGCGGAAGAACGCCGCGCGACGGCGATTGCCAAGGAGCAGGAAATGAGAGCGGAAGTGGAACACATGAAGGCAAAGGTTGTGGAAGCAGAAGCAGAGGTTCCTCGTGCGATGGCAGAAGCACTGCGCAGCGGCAATCTGGGCGTGATGGATTATTATCGTATGCAGAATGTGCAGGCGGATACCGCGATGAAGAACAATGTCGGCAATACGGATTTGTCTAAGGTGTTCCATAAGGAGCAGTGCATCGAAACAAAAGACAATTAAAAATGAAATTTCGACAAGGAGAGGGGCAACCCTCTTTTTTGTTATATAATAAAGAAGAAACAGAGAAAAAATCCTAATAAAAGGAAAACGAATAAAATGAGAAAGACGAGACATACTATGACTGCGAGAGATGCTCGCCGAGAAAAAAGAAGGATGACAGGAGGTCATAGTCATGGACAAAAACAATAACAAAACAAACAAAACGGAAAAGAACAACCAGAAGGGCATGAACAGAACAGAATTTGCACAGGAATACAGCATTGATACCGGCAAAAACGAAAAGACAAATAAAACCAATAAAACAAACAAGACAAATAAGTGTGACTAAAAAAGGTATTATTATGAAAAAGGCAGCTTTGATTCCTAGGGAAAAAGGGCTGCCTTTTCCTTATTTTGAGGGAAAGG
>UMEJ01030820.1_pt1 | contig 12012 bp, 8 predicted proteins | sample 1964731 | NCBI WGS metagenome assembly UMEJ01 (sample SAMEA4836018, study PRJEB28245) | human gut metagenome | biome: gut microbiome; material: fecal sample | place: Denmark | collected 2008 | reverse complement strand
GGGCTTTCATCCAGTGTAGCAGCCGGTACTGCTCCTGCCTTCTCCCGCCGCACCGGTACCAGCGCTGCAGCCGCCATCACTGCAGGAGCAGTTGCCAATCTTTTAAGCTGGGGGATCGTTATGGGAAACTACCCTACTATGAGCGAGGCTTCTATTAAAAGTTATCTGATCCGGGGCGCAGCCAGAAATCCGTCCCTTACCTATCCTAATAAAGAATTTGGGTATGGAACCCTGGATCTGCTGCAGACATTTTTACGGCTGCGGGAGTGATCGAATTCCATACCCAATTCATTTTATCCTTCTCTTACCTGGATCAGGGGACCTCCCTTTTTCTCCAGATAAGGCCTTGTGACCACCACAGACCCGATATTCGGGTCTTTTGGTATCTCATACATGATATCAAGCATAAACTCTTCCAGAATGGCTCTGAGGGCTCTTGCGCCTGTTCCACGCTTTAAGGCTTCCTCTGCGATCCAGGAAAGTGCGTCTTCTTCAAATACAAGTTTTACCTCATCCAGTGCCAGAAGTTTTTCATACTGACGCAGGATGGCATTTTTCGGTTCCTTTAAGATCCGGATCATCATATCCTTATCCAGTCCCTTTAAGGTAACATTTACAGGCAGACGTCCTAAAAATTCCGGGATCATTCCAAATGCCCTCAGATCTTCATTGGTCACATGGCTTAAAAGATCCGGATCATTGTCATAGCTGTCTTTTAAGGCAGCTCCAAATCCCATGGAGGATTTCTTTGTAAGGCGCTCCTTGATGATATTTTCCAGATCCGGGAAAGCACCTCCACAGATAAACAGGATATTATCTGTATTTACAGTAGCCATAGGAGTCATTGCATTTTTCTGATTGGATCCCACCGGAACTTCTACGGTACTGCCTTCTAACAGCTTTAAAAGTTCCTGCTGAACGGACTCGCCGCTTACATCCCTTGTATTGGTCTGTTTTTTCTTTGCGATCTTATCGATCTCATCAATAAAGATAATGCCTTTTTCTGCCCGTTTTACATCATTTCCTGCAGCTGCTAACAGCTTGGAAACAACGCTTTCAATATCATCGCCAATATAACCGGCTTCAGTCAGGGATGTGGCATCTGCAATAGCTAACGGCACATCAAGAAGCTTTGCCAGCGTCTTTACCAGATAGGTCTTGCCGCTTCCTGTAGGGCCGATCATTAAAATGTTGGATTTTTCGATCACAACACCGTCTGGGTCGGAACCACCTAAAAAGGCGCGCTTATAATGATTATAAACAGCTACTGCCATGACCTTCTTTGCCTTGTCCTGGCCGATCACATATTCATCCAGCTTGCCTTTTATAACGTGAGGCGCCGGAATATCTTTCATAGTCAGCTGCTTTTCCGGTTCTTTTTTCTTTTTCAGTTTCTGGCTCTGAGGGATCTCATTCACTGGCGGCATCTGGCTTAAGTCACTGAAATTCATGTTCATATAAGGCATATTGGGCATTTTTGAAAAATCCATGCCTCCCTTAGTCACTGTATCAAAAGCCTTCTGCATACAGTCATGGCACAGACACATGCCTCCCGGCATTGAGATCATTGGTCCTGCCTTGCTCTCCGGTCTGCGGCACATATAGCAGATCTTCTCATAATTATCGTTATTTTTATTATCATCCTGGGATCCATTTGTCATCTCGTTTTCCATATTCTTATCGTCCACTGTCTTTTCTCCTTACCACATTCTTCCCCATGGGAAGCCATTTCCCGGAAAACTCCAGGGATTACTGTCTTCTCTTCTGGAAGGTGCTGTTTCCCCGGGCTGCTCCCTGTTATCCTGTTTCTCCTGTTGTCCTTCACCTTCCGGCAGTCCTGCCAGCGTAATCTGGATCTGCTGTTCCTTATACCGGCCTTCTTCCTGGCGCTGCACCAGCAGTTCAATGGTCTCTCCCATTTCATAGCCTTTCAGGAATTTCTGCAGTTCCTGCATACTCTTTACAGTCATGCCATCCAGCTTGGTGATAATATCTTTCTCACGAAGTTCAGAGCCAGCCGCAGCCCCGTCTTCCAGTATCTTGTATACATAAACGCCCTTCGGCATATCAAAGGTTGCCGCTGTTTCTTCATCTACTGTAGTTCCCTGAATCCCCAGATATCCCCGTCTGCTTTCCTCTACTTCAGAACGGGTCTTACGGTTCATCAGTTCATCTAAAATCTCCTGGACTCCTGAAACAGGAATGGCATAGCCAATCCCTTCTACTTCTGTGGAGGAATATTTAGCCGCATTGATGCCGATCACTTCCCCTTTCATGTTCAAAAGGGCGCCACCACTGTTTCCCGGATTGATGGCTGCATCTGTCTGAAGCAGGACTCTTGTATTTCCGTCGGAAGTCTGTACTTCCCGGTTTAAGGCGCTTACATATCCCACTGTAACGGACTGGCCATACCCAAGAGCATTTCCAATGGCGATCACGCCCTGTCCTACTTTTAAGCTGTCTGAGTCCCCAAGCCTTGCAACGGCTATCTTATCCTGGGTTTCCTGTGGGATCTGATCTATCGGGATGGAAATAACTGCCAGATCTGTATCTGCATCTGTCCCCTTTACCGCAGCATCCACAGCTGTATCATCTACAAATGTGATCTTTAATGATACTGTGTCCTTCACTACATGATTATTGGTCACGATCAGCAGTTCCGTATCATTTTTACCAATGATGATCCCGGAACCACTGCTTGGCACCTCATAAGACTGGCTTCCGCCTCCGAAAAACCAGCTGTATCCGTAATCCGGAGTCTGGTAAACGGCTGTGCTGGCAACTGCCACAACCGTTGGCATTGCCTCTTCTACGATCTCTGAAACATCCGTTGACGGTGCCGGAATGTCTGCTGCCTGTGGAAATGTTTCCGGTATCTTTTCTCCCGGAAATGGTTCTGGAGGCGGCAGTGCTTCTCCCTCCGCCTTTACTGTATCCTCATCTGACGCAACGATCGCAAAAAACTGGGAAACCATTCCGGAAGACGCAATCTGGATCCCGGTCATAACCGTTCCTGCCACGGTTCCAAAAAGGACTGCGGAAAGAACGATCCAGGCTGTCTTTTTCAACAAATTGTTTTTCCTCATATATGATCTGTTCTCCTTCCAAAAAGAGATCCCGCAAAAGAGGAATTCTCCCTGCTTTCACGAAATCTCTTTCTTAAACTTTGGTGTTATCTTTTAATGCTTATTAAGCTGCCGGTGAGATCATCTCTCCCGGACCGCCTACATTCTCTTCTTTGATGCTGTTTCCAGGATTGAAGGATGAAGCTGCTGTTGTTTCACTGCTTCCCGGTCCATATGGTTTTGTAGCAGCCTCTGTAGTTGCCGCTTCTGTGGTACGGGAAGGTGACAGCGTACCGCTTGGAACCGTAGGCTTTAAGCTTTCTGTGGAGTCTCCCGGATGGGCTGCCTTTGTAGTCTCTCCCGGATGGGCCTGACTGCTTTCACCTGTATGAGAACTCTGGGTCGTTTCAGAAGAATGTTTACTGGTTGGTGGTATATAATCTTCCGGAGGATCGATCACATTTCCATCTTCATCTGTTTCATACTCAAAATCAGTTTCACCGTCAATAATACTCTCTTTTGTGGAAGAAGTACTTTCATTGTTCTTTTCAGAAGAAGAACTGCTTTCTGAGCCGTCCGCTGTTGTCTTGTCTTCTTTCTTTGCCTCTGTAGTCTTAGGAATATAACCGCCATCTGTACCAACATCACCTACCGGCTTTCCTTCTTTATACAGACCTGTATCAGAAGCAATCTTTGCGCTGATCTTCTTTACCATATCACTTGGGGTGTAATTTTCGTCACCAAACAGGAACTTGTGAAGAGAAACCACATTGCTCTCTAAGGTCTGCGGAATGACACAGTCACCCTTTTTACCCATATTGGCATCACTTCTTGCCTCAGGGAAGCCGGCGGTATCACCGATATGATAACGGGTCAGGTTCTTTGCAGCCGGGATCACATCATCTAATGTGATACTGCTTAAGATCTGTGGGAATACCACTTCCATTACATTATTAACAACAGAAAAGTTTGCCTGTCTTAATTTATCAAAGCTTAACTGGATGATCTTTCTCTGACGTTCTGTTCTTGCAAAGTCTGTATCCATCTTTCTTAAGCGTGCATAGGCAACTGCCTGGATACCGTCTAAATGGTTCGGGCCTGCGCTCTTTAACTGATAAGAGCCAACACCTGTAGACTCTACTGTTTCTGTAATATAGGCATTGATATAATAAAACTCCGCCTTGCTCAGTTCCACATCTACACCGCCCAGGATATTAATGGCATCTGCTACTGCTTTCCAGTTAAATGTAGCATAATCATTGATCTCCAGATCCAGGTTTCTGTTTAAGGCTTCTACTGCCTGTTTCGGGCCGCCTCTGAAGTAAGCCTGGTTGATCTTGTTGTAACCATTTTTATCATCTACATTCAGATACGTATCACGGAAAAGGCTGACCAGTTTGATCTCCCCTGTTTCCTGATTGATATTGCAGATGATGATAACATCGGACATATTTCCTTTGCCCACAGAACTGTCACGGCTGTCCACACCAAAAAGAGCTACGGTCCAGTATCCCTTCATAGCCTGCTCTTTTTCCACAGAGATATAAGGATTTGTCATATCAGACTTATTAAACTCTGTATCCGTCTGCATCAGGGACATCATACGCTTTCCATACCAGCCTGCGCCGATCAGTGCCAGTGCAATGATCTCTGCCACAATAAAAATGATAATGGTCCTTAAGCGGCTTTTCCCGGACCTGGCTGCCGTCCTTGCAGTCCGGCTGCCTCTTCCTGTACTGCCTGTTCTGCCGGTAAGTCCGGAAGAAGCGTATTTCCTTCCGTCTTTTCTGCGGCTGCGCCCTCTTTTTAACTCGTCATCCGTTTCAAATTCACTATCAAAGTCGTGATTCATGTACGTTTCCTCATTGTAGTGATAACAGCAGTCAGACCGCTGTCATTCTAGTATGCGTTTTTATTAATAAAGCCTTTGAATATCGTCAGGAACATGATCTTAAAATCAAATCCAAGGCTCCAGTTTTCAATGTAATACAGGTCATGCTCGATCCTCTTTGTAATAGAAGTATCTCCTCTGTAACCATTGACCTGCGCCCAGCCTGTAAGACCTGGTCTTACCTGGTGCTTGATCATATAACGTGGGATCTCTTCTTTAAACTTTTCTACAAAAAGAGGCCGCTCCGGCCTTGGACCAACCAGGCTCATATCTCCAATGAGAATGTTAAAAAACTGAGGCATCTCATCAATACTGGTCTTTCGTATAAAACGGCCTACCGGAGTAACACGGGGGTCATGAGGGGTTGTCCACTGGTTCTTTTCTTTATTTGGATCCTGTACTTCCATGGAACGGAATTTAAACATTTTAAAAGGACGGTTGTGCAGTCCGATCCTCTCCTGGCTGTAAATGATCGGACCTGGAGAAGTAAGTTTGATCAATGCTGCTGTCAGCAGCATAAGAGGCGAAAACAGGATGATCCCAAACAGTGCGCCACAGATATCTACCATACGCTTTATAGTTGCATTAAATACGCTGGTAAGAGGTACATGGCGGATATGGATCACCGGAAGTCCCTGAAGATCTTCCATATAAGGGATCGTAGGGATAATGTTATTGTAATCCGGAATAAATTTGGTATGCACACCTGACTTTTCACAGGCCGCAACGATCTGTTCCAGATTTGCATATTCACCGATACTTAAAGTAATAACGATCTCGTCTAAGGTATTCGCTGCAAGAAAGGTCTCCAAATGGGAGATCGGTCCTAAAACCTGGACTTTCTTGTAAACATAACCTGCTTTTTTATGGTCATCCAGGATACCCTGGATATGATAGCCCCATTCCGGATTTAGAGTCACACGGTCAATAAAACCTTCTGCCGCACGGCTGTAACCGATTAAGAGCACATGCTTCTGGTTGTAACCATTGGTACGAAGAGAACGTAAGAACAGGCGGATCGCCAGTCGTTCTCCTGCCAGAAGAAGTATATTTAAAACAAAAAACACCAGGAGCATTCTGGTAGAGAAATACCCCAGATGTACAATAAAGCTTCTTCCGCCGAAAAGGATCAGCGTAAAAAGCATCAGGCCGATCACATTTGCCTTACAGATATTGGCAAATTCAACCCTTCTTCCCTGGATGCGCTTTGGTACATACAGATGAAAACAGCCATTTAAGATCAGATAAACAGGAACAATAAATATAAGTGCCAGAAAATAAGGTCCCGGCTCCAGAGTTGCTCCTCTTAAAGGCACTACCTTTCCGCTGACGATAATAAACCACGCCAGTATATAGGCTACTGCTGTTACCACTGCATCCAGAAGAACCTGAACATGGTTCAGGCTTTTCTGGTTATCTTTTATCATTGTATATCACCTTTTGTTAAGCTGTTCACTCATTTTCCCCCGCCGGAGAAAACGGCTTCTTCATTCAAAACATTATACATGATACAATCCCATTATTCCATAACTTTTCTCTTAAAATATAATAAACTTCACCGTTTTGCCGCCTGACGGGCCAGAAATTCCCGGATATAGAGGAGAGTTCCGGTGCATAATTCCCACTCAATGGCAGCATAATGTTTCAGGTGGTCTCTGTTATATTTTACTTTTTTACACAGCTTTGCTGTCTTCACTCCCTCTTTCAGACCGTCCAGATAATCTTTTCCAAACCCGATCTTCTTAAAAAATCCATATTTTACCAGGATCCCCAGTCCCAGCGGAAGAGCATTTAAAAGCAACTGGGGCCATGGCATATTTTTATAGTTCAGATAAATATTGTTTCTTGCTGCCAGACGGACCTTAAATGAATTGTAACGGGATCCACTGGTACCGCTTCCCACGTGGTATACCATGGCGCTTGGGCAGTAAACATTTTTATAACCATAAATCTTCGCCCTGTAACCCACATCAATATCTTCCAGATAAGCAAAATGCATCTCGTCAAAATAACCGATGGTCTCAAACACTTCCCTGCGATAGATGGCAGCACCTGCACAGGCAGAAAAAACAGAACAGCTGCGGTTGTATCCTGTAGACGGACGTCCAACGCCCCGTTGGAATGCCCAGCCTAACAGTGTATACATATCTCCTGCATCATCCATTTTGCTGTGGTCATACAGCTGGATCATCTTGCTGCTTACAGAAAAGATCTCCGGTGAACGTTCAATGGCCTTGATCATCTCTCCAATATAGTGGCAGTCCGGTTCTGTATCATTGTTTAAAAGGATCACATAAGGGGTCTTTGAGGCTTTGATCCCCACATTTACAGCCCCTGAAAAACCGGTATTCTTCTCAAGGAAGATGCTTGGTATCTCATGTTCCTTCAGCCATTCTACGCTTCCGTCTGTAGAACCATTATCCACTACCAGGATGTCAAAATCACGGCAAAGCTGCAGATCCAGAGCCTTAAAACAGGGATCCATAAACTTAAGACCATTATAATTGGGAATGACCACCGTTACTTTCGCCTTATTACTCATCACTCTTTTTCTCCTCAGGTGCAAACTTATCATAAACTGACAGGTCGTAAGGTTCACCGATCTTTTCTTTTAACAGATCACGCAGGGCAAAATTGGACTTTCTTAACGTCAGGTTCGGGTTGTAGTAAGGATCACCATTTTTAATGATGTCCGGCCATTTCTTAATGAAAATAGCTACTTCCCTGTTAAACCGCGCCACCTTCTCAGGCGTATCTTCCAGTCCCCTGGATTTGGACTCATAATGGTAAAGAGTTGCATAAGGGGCATATACTACCAGTTTTCCCAGAGCGCGGACTTTCATGCAGTAATCAATATCATTAAAGGCAACTGCCAGTTCCGTACTTAAACCTCCCACAGCCTCAAACACAGACTTCTTTGTCATAAGGCAGGCAGCTGTAACAGCACTGTAATCCTGGGCACACATTGCACGGTGGAAATAACTGTTTTCCGCTTTGTGAAGACCGATAAAGGTATGTCCAGCAATACCGCCGAAACCAATAACAACACCTGCATGCTGAATGGTATCATCTGCATACAGAAGCCTTGCTCCCGCAATACCAACCTCTTCTCTCTGGCAGAACCCAAGCATTTCACGAATGCTGTCAGGCTCTAACAGTTCCGTATCATTATTAAGAAGCAGCAGGTACTCTCCCTTTGCAAAGGATGCGCCAAAATTGTTGATGGCAGAATAATTAAAGCCTTCTTTCCAGGTAACTACATGGAAGGACGGATGTTTTTCTTCCATCTTTTTATAATAAGCAAAGGTCTCCGGCTCTGTACTGTTATTTTCCACAATGATAAATTCCAGGTTCCGGTAAGTAGACTTCTCTAAAATAGACCGGACACACACATCCAGATCCTTGCTGTGATCCTTATTTGGAATAATAATGGAGATCAGGGGCTCTCCTTTGATCTTAAAGGTAGTATGGTAAATACCGTAATCTACGCCCTTTTCCACACGTTCTGCCGGGATGCCCATACGCTCATAATGGGCCATGATCGCTCTGGAACCAGCCTCAAAAGCATACATCTTGCTTTCCGGATTGCTGGCAGTAGAGTCCTGATGGCAGCGCCAGTGATAAAGTACCTGTGGGATATGGACGATCTCTTTTGCCTGCTCAGTGCAGCGGAAGATAAAGTCATAATCCTGGGCTCCGTCAAATTCCTGGCGGAAGCCGCCTACCTGATCTAATAACTCTTTTTTCACCACGAACAAATGGCAGATATAATTCACACTGGTAAGCAGGTCCGGGTTAAAATCCGGCTTAAAATGAGGATCAAATAAAGCCTTTCCATCCATATCCAGCTTGTCTTCATCTGAATACAGCACATCACAGTCCGGATGCTTATTGATAGCCTTTGCCACCTCATAAAATGCCTGGGGCGGAATGGTATCATCATGGTCTGCCAGGATCACATATTCCCCCTTTGCCATAGCAAGAGCTGCATTGGTATTTCCGGAAATGCCCCTGTTTCCCCCCAAGATCTCATAACGGATCCGGGAGTCTTTCTGTGCATATTTCTTTAATACCTTTTCCACATCCTGGCCTCTGGGGCTTCCATCGGCAATACATACTTCCCAGTTTCCATAAGTCTGGTCCAGAATGGAGTCTAACATCTCTTTCAGATAGCGCTCCGGTGTTTTGTATACCGGTATGACTACGGAAAATAAAGGTTCTTTTTCAAAATGTGTTTCCCTCTGGGCCTTCAGTTCTTCCTCTGTCGGCTTGGTCAGCTCATACCACTCACCATAATCGTAATCATTATCCAGTCCCTGGATCTTATGGCAGGATTTTTTAATAAGGGCACGGAGACCATTTTCCTTCCAGAAATCAAGAGCTACATGGACCGTTTCCATGTTCATCAGATCTTTGATCTTTTCCATGCGCTTGTGGGCAACACTGGCTCTCTTGGTGATCAGTTCTTCATTATATTTGATCTTTGCCTGTCTGCCATCACAGCGGATCAGCAGCCAGTAACTTTTTCCTCTCTCATATGGAAACTGGATATCAAAGCCAAATTCCTTATCGATCACTTTCTTAAAATAGATCTGGCTTACATCATCTCTTCTGGTAGAAACCATTTTGCACTTCACCGGCTGGTGATGTTCATCTTCTACCCGGAAAGTGACCTTGCTCTCCGGGGTCTTTCCCAGAGCCCATCCGTTCAGTGTAATGGAATTTTCACGGATACGGACCACATCCACTTTATACTTCATTTGCCTTACCGTCCTTTGCATTTTCATCTTTCTGGTCAAAGTTCAGCCGTTCTTCTTCGATCACAAGAGGACGCTTCATCACGCGCTGATTGATACTCATAATGTACTCTCCCAGAAAGCCGATAAAGAATAACTGTACAGAGCCTAAAAACAACATTCCAATGAGCATAGGCGCCATACCTGCAGGAAAACGATCCCACCAGATCAGCTTCATCACCAGATAGATCAGGGCAATGATCATACTTCCTGCTGCACAGACACCGCCGAAGATCGTTGCCAGGCGCAGTCCCTCTTTTGTATAAGAAGTAACGCTTAACATGGCAGCGTCATACAGACGGTAGAAATTGTTGTGTGTCTTTCCTGCACGGCGCTTTGGCTGCTCATAAGGGATCTCTTTGCGCTTATAGCCAAGTTCCGCTACGATACCCCGCAAAAACGGTGTGGGATCATCTAACTTGCGCAGGATCTCAATAAATTCCCTGTCATACAGACCGGAACCTGTAAAATGTTCGATCTGTTCTACATCAGACATTTTCTTAATGGTCTTGTAGTAGCAGGTGCGCAGCCAGTACATAAACTTATTTTCCTTGCTACTGGTCTTAATGCCGATAACGATCTTATAGCCCTTTTCCCATTCATGGACATACTTGGGGATCATCTCAACCGGATCCTGGAAATCTGCTACCATCTCAATAACGCAGTCTCCTGTTACCTGGAGCATGCCATAATACGGAGAGTTAAACTGACCGAAATTTCTTGCATTAAAAATAGCCTTGATCCTTGGATTTTCCTTACACAGTCCACGGATCACATCCCGTGTTCCGTCTGTGGAGTCATTATCAATAAATACAAGTTCATAATCATACTGAGGCAGTTCCTTCTCTAAAATATCGGTTACTGCCTTGCTGATGGGGCCTGCATTTTCCACCTCGTTATAACAGGGAATCAATACACTGATCTTTTTCATAGGTTTTTGTTCTCTTTCTCTTTTTTCATCATAATTTCAATGCCCTGCCGGAAGGTAAATCTTTCCTGCCAGCCACTGGTAAGCAGTGTAAGACGTGAAATATCCGGCTTAATAGAAAGGGCACCTTCTTTTGCCTGGACAAAAGTCCCGTACTCCAATTCACCGGCACCACCTGCAATGGAATGGATCTCCTCTACAAAGTCCTTTAACACTCTCGTATCTTTGCTGGCAATGTTTACAATGGTGCTTACAAGACCATTTTTCTTAACCCCTGCATCAGCAGACTGGGGCAGTTGTTCATACAACTCATACACTGCCTCCACAGCATCATCAATGTACATAAAGTTCCACTGATGTCTGCATGCGCTTAAAGAAACCTTGTTTCCTGCTGGAAGTTCCCGCACAAGAGTGGAAATGATAGACCAGGGATGGTCTCCTGTTCCATATACACTGAAAAAGCGCAGATGCACATAATGGAGTCCCAGTTCTTCACATAAAGGCACTGCCTTCTGGTAAAATTCCCATTTTGCCTTTCCATACTGGTTCACCGGATGACATTCTATATCTTCCTGCATAAAGCCATCTGTAAGACCATACTCCACTCTGGAACCTGCATCCATAAACATACGGCAGTTTAATGCTTTCGCCGCCCGGATACAATCCAGGGAGCCAGCTACATTTTTCGCCTGAACCTCAGGTGAGTCGATCTCCTGACGGTTCACACCGCCCCATGCCAGGTGGAAAAAGGCGTCCGCTTCTTTAATATAAGAAACGCAGTCCATTACATTGCTTAAACCGCAGGAAACCACATGAAGTTTTTCATCTTTCGGAAGTACATCCAGGTGCGTGGACTCCGGGCGCACCAGCACAAAAACCTCCGCACCTTTCTTTAAAAACAGTTTTGCCAGATTACTTCCAATAAATCCGGTAGCTCCTGTTATAACGATCCTCATCTGATTTCCTCCTAGACCATTTCCAGGTGATTGGAGAGCATGGCACGGATCTCTACCTGATCCCCAAAACGCTTTCTTATGATCCCTGCGATCTCATCTGTATAGCCGGGAGCTGTGATCACAATGGCATCTACAGGATGGGCTTCAAAATACTCCGGCGGTACGATGGGAAGGTGGGAAGCAGGTGCATATTTTCCATGTTTAAACGGCGCCGAATCGATGATATATTCTGCATTTTCTCCCAGACAGGTAGTTGCTGCCAGTGTAAAGCCCTGATGGCTGGCTCCCCATATGCACACAGTCTTATGCCATGCCCTCAGATACTTCATATACGTATTCATCTCTTCCCGCAGGTTTACGTAGCACTCCAGCAGGT
>UMEJ01018211.1_pt1 | contig 12047 bp, 9 predicted proteins | sample 1964731 | NCBI WGS metagenome assembly UMEJ01 (sample SAMEA4836018, study PRJEB28245) | human gut metagenome | biome: gut microbiome; material: fecal sample | place: Denmark | collected 2008 | reverse complement strand
TTAAGTCCCGAAACCGAGCCGACAGGAATGATCTGACGGACTTGGCGTACCTTTTTAATAGTTAACGAGCATAAAATCCACTCTCCACCTCAACCGGCACAACCTTCTCCTCAACCCCCTCAATCCCAATAAAACTCTGCCTATACAACATCTCCACCATCCTGGCAAGATCCTCCCTGGTCCCCTGCGCCTCCATCTCGACACGCTCATCCCAGTTATTCCTCACCCATCCGGTCACTCCCAGAGAACTCGCAATATAACACGCCCGGTACCGAAACCCGACCCCCTGCACTCTCCCCGAAAACCAATAATGCTTCCTGATCAGATTCTCACTCATCTCCGACCCATGTCCCTCCTGCAAGTTATTCTTCCCCCAGACTCCCCGGCCCTTCTCATACTCCCTGGTATCATCCGCACCCGTCTCAGAATCCTGAAGAAAAGTTCTATACTTCTTTTTCTTTCTATTACCAAATATACTCACTCAGTCATCCTCATCTCATCAGTCGCTCTACACATATACACCCCTGCTCCCTGTTTTTCACAATTAAAGCAAGGGAACTCACCTGACTCGATCAAACTCTGATCACAAACCCATCTTTTCTCGCCTTAGCTTCCGGATACTCTCCAGAACGATAACCAAGTACACAATGGCCAATACCAATATAAGACTCCGGCACACCCCACTCAGCTTTCAGCGCTTTACCCTCTTCAGACGCAAACACTTCTCTCGCACGATGAATCCAGCAGGAATCCACACCAACTGCATGAGCCGCATTCATCAGATTTCCCATAACAAGACTTCCATTTTCAACACAAGTGCCCTGCTCACTGTCAGCAAAAACCACAATAACAGTCGATGCTCCATAAAACGGATCGCTCTTTGCCCCCATTACATCCGCATTCATTTTAGAAAGCTTCGCAACAAGCTCCGGATTCTGAGTCACTACCATAAGAGTTCCCTGCTGTCCCATTCCACTCGGCGCATACTCACCAGCTTCAAGAATCTCATTTAATACCTCTTCCGGCACAAGATCTTTCTTATATCCACGTACACTTCTGCGTTCTAAAAGATTTTTCATTGTTTCATTCATGTCAGTATCCTCCTGTATTTTCACATAGTAAACAGCAACAAATTTTCCTATATTATACCACCACCTTTGTCAAAACTCATCTATAATTTCACACTTTCACAGACAAATCATCCTTGCCCCCAGTCCCTATCTAGTCTATAATGGAAAGTATACTATTACGAGGTGTAACTTATATGAACAAAAAAGAAATTTCCGAAATCAAGAAGCAGTTCACACCAGAGAACTGCTCTATCACCCGCATTTGCGGATGCTATGTTGACGGAGAAAAGAACAAAAAAACCGAATTAAAAGAAGCATTTCTCTCCCTCTCCGAAGAAGAAATGTTCAAATATTTTGATATCTTCCGCAAATCCCTTTCCGGAACAATTGGGAAGAACCTGATGAACATGGAATTTCCTCTTGAACAGGAATCCGAAGGCGGAACTCAGCATTTCCTTATGAAACTGAGAGAAAGCAAACTTACAGACGATGCACTGGTCGAGAGTTTTTACGATAAAATCATCGAAAACTATGATTATCCGGAGAATTATTACATTATCCTGATTCATGGAGTATATGACATTCCCGGAAAATTCTCCGATGGTTCCGAAATGTTTGATGCCTCAGATGAAATTTACGAACACATTATGTGTTGCATCTGCCCGGTGAAACTTTCCAAAGCAGGACTTTGCTATAACGCGGAGACCAACAGCATTCAGGACCGCATCCGCGACTGGATCGTAGAACTTCCGGATGTTGCTTTTCTTTTCCCGCAGTTTAATGACCGCAGTACGGATATTCATGGAGTTCTTTATTATAGTAAGAACGCAAATGAACTCAGAGATATTTTTATTGATGAACTCCTTGGATGCAATGCCCCTCTCTCCGCCGGTGGACAGCGTGACTCTTTCAATGCACTGGTCGAAGATACACTTGGTGAGGACTGCAGCTATGATACGGTATTAAATATTCACGAGAAATTAAACGACCTGATTGAAGCTCAGAAAGATGAGCCGGATCCTGTAGTTCTGACTAAATCCGAAGTGAAACGTCTTTTCGAAGAATGTGGCGTAGAAGATGACAAGTTACAGTCTTTTGACGAGCAGTATGAAATTACTGCCGGAGAAAAATCCTCTCTGGTTGCTTCTAATATTACCAATACACGAAGATTCGAGATTAAGACTCCTGATGTTGTCGTTCACGTAGACCCTGAACGTGCCGATCTCGTTGAGACACGCGTGATTGATGGACGAAAATGTCTTGTAATTCCAATGGAAGGTGAAGTCGAACTTAATGGCATTCGCGTACATACAGGAAGTGAAGATTCTTCGAACGAGGAATTCAGCGAAAAATTTAGCGAAGATTTCAGCAACGGAAGCCATATTAAAGCAAACGATGAATTCAGTGACACAATAGAGGAGGCATCTGATGCAGAATAATCGTAAACTATTATTTTTTGACATTGATAAGACTTTACTTACCCCTTATCCATGGGCTGTTCCGGCCAGTGCAAGAATTGCTTTAAAAAAAGCCCACGATAATGGACACCTGCTTTTTGTCAACTCCGGACGTACTTATGCCATGATTCCTGAAATAATCCGGAAGATTGGCTTTGACGGATATGTCTGTGGATGTGGCAGCCAGATTTATATGAATGGAGAACTTTTATTTTCCAGTTCAATTCCCAATTCACTCTGTCGTGAAATAATAGAAATACTAAGAAATTGCAAGATCCCCGCATTTTTTGAGCGTCCGGACAAAATTTTATATGATAACGGATCCTGTTCTCTTCCTGGTGCTATCCAGAATCTGAAAACAGAAGTTGAAGTAGAAGATTTATCTCTCTACACTTCCGAAATCTACCATAGTTTTACATTTGACAAGTTTCTGGCATTTCCTGCCGCAGACTCTGATACGGATACCTTCCGCAAATTTGTTGATGAACATTTTCTGTGTTTTATCCATGATGATAAAGCCTGGGAATTAACTCAGAAAAATTGCAGCAAGGCAACAGGGATCCAGTTTCTGGCTGACCGCCTGGGAGTATCAATCAAAGATACCTTTGCTTTTGGCGACAGCACAAATGATCTTCCTATGCTTCAGTTTGCCGGAAACAGCATTGCAATGGGTGATTCAGATCCTTTGATTCTTCCTCATTGCACTTACCAGACAACCAATATCGAGGATAATGGCATCGCTAATGCATTAAAGCATTTCCTCCTTATTTAATATAAAGCATATAGAAATAACATTTTTGAATATGTTATTTCTATATGCTCAAGAGAATCAATATGAGTATATTTAATCATGAATTTGATGCCGAAACTACACCTTTGTATTTTTCTCTTGCATTAACAAGATCTTATAACATCTACATTGTATACTTTCTGCTATTTATAGTCTGTATCACATGTTTTGGATATCCGGTTAATGTTCTTCCTGTCGCGGGGTGGCTGGCTGCATGTCTTCTTGCAAGACATTACATGAATCGTATCTTTATACGATGGAACTTTTTATTTTATGTTATCATTTCCACAGGATGGATTTCTTATTTCATCTATTATTATGGATGGAATGTTGGCGGTACCAGCTTTATCCTGCCGCTAATGTTAATTTCAATGTTTTCCCTGTATGATACAACCTTTAACAAAATTGCATTTGCAGTTTTTTTATTCATACTGAGAATGGCACTGTTTTTTCATTGTCAGAATTATCCGCCAATATACGTCCTTACAGAAGCACATATGCTGATTGTACAAGTTTTAAATACTATTTTATCATTTGTGATCACGGGTGTGATCTGTCTGACATTCAGCGATAATCTTCAGAAAGCAGAGAAGCATCTCATGCTGTATAACATTGAATTAAGACAACAGGCCGGAACCGATCCTCTTACTACTCTGTATAACAGACGCCGTATGGAAGAGGTTCTGGAAAATCACATTAAAGCTAATCCTTATGAAAATTTCAGCATTGCCATTGGCGATATCGATTTTTTCAAAAAAATCAATGATACTTATGGTCATAATTGCGGCGATCAGGTTCTAAAATCTCTCGCAGAACTTTTTAAAGAAAAAACGCTTGGTTCAGGACACGTCTGCAGATGGGGCGGCGAAGAATTTCTCTTCTTCTTTCCGGGAATGAATCTTGACAATGCAAGTACAATCATGAATGAAATTAATATAGCAGTCAGCAAATGTATCATAACCTATAAAGATATTACAGTTCACGTAACTATGACTTTCGGTGTAGAAGAAAACGACTATCAGTCAAATATTTCAGAATTAATCAAACATGCGGATGATAAACTTTATTACGGAAAAACACATGGGCGCGATACCGTAATTTCCTGATATTGCAGAACTTTCCGGTACCATTGCATTTTATGGCATCCACAAGGGTATTCCTGATTCGAGGTTTTTGCGCAATTCATCAGAAAATATTATTCTGGCAATGCAAAAGCAGCTATATGAGAAACGTTTTTGTTTTCCATATAGCTGCTTTTATTATGTTACCTTATGTTTATTATTCATTACCACAATTCTCTGCGATACAGCAATATAATTTTCCTGTCTTATTCCGCAGCTTCTGTCGGTGTTGCTTCTGGTGTTTCTGTAGCTTCAGCTTCTTCTGTTGGTGTTACAGTTGCCTCTGTTTCTTCTGCTGCCGGTGTCTCAGTTGCTTCAGCTTCCTCTGTCACATCAGCCTCCGGTGTTGGTGTTGCTTCTTCCGTTACTTCTGGTGTTGCTTCTGGTGATGGAGTAGGTGTCGAAGTTGGAGCTGTAAAAGTATGTTTATCTGTAATCTTAAGTGTCTTAAGAACTTTCTTTACTACTTTTACATCCGCATCATCCAGCCACTGATTTGTTGTCTCTGTGTAATATGTGCTCTCTTTGGAATTCTGAAGAGATTCTCTCTTGGATGCTGTTGCATCCTCATCATTAATCTTATCAAGTCTTACTACATAATATCCTGTATCAGTCTCAATAATATCATCTGCAACCTCTCCGTCTTTCAGCCCACGTAAAACACTAATAACTTCGTCCGGATATGCTGCCCCGCTGGAGTCTTCATCCTCATCTTCACTTTCTTTAGTTGTAAAATTACCCTGTACTGCTGAGTAACTCTCATCTACTCCCTGAGCAACTTCGCTCATATCAGCTGTCGGATCTTCTTTCATTTTATCAAGAATCTCCTGAGCCTGTTCTTTCTTAGTTTCTTTATCTTCGTCTGTTACATCATCACCACTTGTAGAGATACTTACATAAGTAAAGGTTGTCTGATTTGCCTCATCATCAGAAACTGTGATATTTCCCTCTGCAACAATCGGGTCATACATCTTTTTCTGGATTGTCTGAAGCTCCAGTAATGTTTTTACCTGATCCTCTGTTACAGCGAGTTCTTTGATTGTCTCTTCGCTGTTTGCAGCCATAAACTGTGATGCAGCATCTGCGATTGCTGTTTCATCTTCATCTGTAAGTTCTACATTGTAATCAGATGCTTTCTCTTTCAGAATATACATTTTCTCAATGGATTCCAGACTGCTTGTCACTGCCTGATCACCATATGTCTCTCCAGAATCTTCATCTGCTGTCTGATCCCAGATATTATCCGCGCTTCCCATATAAGACATATACATGGCGGTTGTCCGCTGCTGCTGTTCACGCGCATAAAGGCTGACAACTCCAAGCGGAATATCTGTTCCGTCTACTGTAGCCACTGTTTTTGTTCCATCTAATGTTTTACTTCCGCAGCCTGTAAGCATACCAACTGACATCACACCTGCCAGTGCTGCTACGGCTGTTCTCTTTGCCATTTCTTTCATTTCTTCCTCCATATTATCAGTCTGGTCTTTCTTCATGTCCCACTTTTCCAGACTGTGCTATTACTAGAGTATAAACTTTTTTCCTGCTGAGGGCAAGGTAAATTAAAAAATAAGTGCTATATTTCACATATTTATCACGATCTTCAAACACACTCTTCAGCCATATTCTTAAGTTCTTCTGCAAATTCCGTCAGCGCAGGAATCAGACTGCCCTGAGGTTCCAGGATAAATTTCGGTTCCTGCTCATTCTTAAACTGCAAGCTTCTTCTGTATTTCTGCATGAGAAGCGGAATCCCTTCCGGATTCAGCTTTGCTTTTTCATAAAGTGTAATGCGCACTGATTTTCCGGTCTGCTTAATTTCTGTCACATAGCCCTGATGTGCGATAGCTTTTAACTTCGCAATTGCAAGGAGATTCAGCACTGCCTTTCCAGGTTCACCAAAACGATCCAGAAGTTCCTCTAACATATCATCATAGTCCTGCTGCGTTTCGATTCCAGCGATTCGTTTATAAATATCAAGTTTCTGGAATTCATTGCTGATATAGGAATCCGGAATAAATGCATCGATATTGAGGTCAATCGATGTCTCAAAATCTTCCATTGTATGGATTCCTTTTGCCTCTTTGACTGCCTCGCTGAGCATCTTGCAATAGAGATCATATCCCACCGCATTCATATGTCCATGCTGCTGTGCACCCAGCAGATTTCCCGCGCCTCGAAGTTCCAGATCTCTCATGGCAATTTTAAATCCACTTCCCAGATCCGTATATTCACGAATAGCCGCCAGACGCTTCTCCGCAGTCTCCTTCAGCATCACGTTCTGCCTGTACATCAGGAATGCATACGCCGTTCTGTTAGATCGACCGATTCTTCCGCGAAGCTGATAAAGCTGGGAAAGTCCGTATCTGTCGGAATCATGGATGATCATGGTATTTACATTGGAAATATCCAGCCCTGTTTCAATAATCGTAGTCGAAACCAGTACATCAATATCACCATTTACAAACGCATACATGACATTCTCAAGTTCTCTCTCGCTCATCTGTCCATGTGCAAAATCCACCCTCGCATCCGGCACAAGTTTCGCTATGCGCAGGGCAACATCCGCAATATCCGTAACACGATTATAGACATAATAGACCTGTCCGCCCCTGCGCAGTTCTCTGTTGATCGCCTCCCGGACTGTCTCCTCATCATACTCCATAACATAGGTCTGAATCGGCATTCTGTCCATCGGCGGTTCCTCAAGGACACTCATATCACGAATTCCAATGAGGCTCATATGCAAAGTACGCGGAATCGGCGTTGCTGTCAAAGTCAGCACATCTACATCCTTTTTCAGCTGCTTGATTTTCTCTTTATGCGCAACCCCGAAACGCTGTTCCTCATCGATGATCAGAAGTCCAAGGTTCTTAAACTGTACATCCTTCGACAAGACTCTATGTGTTCCGATAATTACATCTACCTGTCCCTTTTTCAGGTCTTCAATCGCTTTCTTCTGCTGCGCCGGCGTACGGAAACGACAGAGAAGTTCCACTCGTACCGGGAACTCTTTCATTCGCTGTACAAAGGTGTTGTATATCTGCTGTGCAAGAATAGTTGTCGGGGCAAGATACGCCACCTGTCTGCTCTCCTGCACTTCCTTAAATGCAGCGCGCAGAGCAACCTCTGTTTTACCATAACCTACGTCACCGCAGATCAGACGGTCCATGATTTTCGTGCTCTCCATATCCCGCTTGGCATCTTCAATAGCGCTGAGCTGATCTTCTGTCTCCTCATATGGAAACATTTCCTCGAACTCCCTCTGCCACACCGTATCAGGACCACAGACATAGCCTTCCTTTTCCTGACGTACCGCGTAGAGCTCTACCAGCTCTTTCGCAATATTTTTGACAGCTCCCCGGACCTTGCTTTTCGTCTTATTCCATTCCTGCGTTCCAAGCTTATTCAGTTTCGGAGTTTTTGCCATATCACCGCCCGAGTATTTCTGAAGACAGTCTAACTGAGTTGCCAGAATATAAAGATTGCTGCCGCCACGATATTCAATCTTAATATAATCCTTAACGATTCTGTCCACTTCCACTTTCTCAATTCCGCGATAAATACCAAGCCCATGCTTCTCATGAACCACAAAATCCCCGATAGAAAGCTCTGCAAAATCCTGGATACGCTTTCCGTTATAATTCTTTTTCTTCTTTCTCTTCTTCTGTTCCTGACCAAAAATATCCGACTCTGTCATCACCGCAAATTTGATCAGCGGATATTCAAAGCCTTTTTTCGCATGACCATAAACCACCATAATCTCACCCGGCAGAATCTCCCTGTCATAATCCTGCCCGTAAAAAGCAGCCAGTCCTTCTTCCTGGAGATCCTTCGCCAGTCGTTCAGCTCTGGTACGGGAACCGGAAAGCAATGCGATCTTGTATCCCTGTTTCTTATACTGGTGAAGATCCTTTACCAGAAGTTCAAAGCTACTGTTATACGAACTGACTGATTTTACTTCCAGATAAAATTTCTCCCGGACCTTCCAGCCCGCCTGCTTCGGTTCCAGCGCACAGACAGAAATACAGTTTCGCTTATTTAATTCTTTCTGAAGTTCTTCAAAAGAACAAAGCCAGTTGTCCGGCAGATTCTGGCTGCCTTTTTCCTCGCGGTGCATACGGCTCTGGCGATATTCCTCTTCTACTGCTTCACCTTTCTCCGTCAGTCGATTCGGTTCATCCAGAAAAATAACCGATTTCTCCTTTGGAAAATACTCCAGGAAAGAAACCATATCAGATTCCCCGATATGTTCTACTGCCGGATAAATCGTAATCTCCTCCAGATTCTCGAGGGATCTCTGGCTCTCAGCGTCAAAACTTCGTATAGAATCGATCTCATCCCCCCACAGTTCGATTCTCCATGGATTTTCCTCTGTGAGGCAGTAGATATCCACAATACCACCGCGAATAGAAAACTGTCCCGGCATTTCCACCTGACCTACACGCTCATATCCCAGATCCACCAGTTTATTTTTCAACTGATCCATGTCTATCGTACTGTCATTTTCATAATGAATCAGCTGGCTTTTTATTTTTTCCAGCGATTCCAGGAAATCCATACATCCGTCAATGCTTGTGACAACTGTAAGTTCCTTTTCCTCCAGCAATGCCCGGATTACTTTCATTCTCTGCCGGATCAGCAGATTTCCATGAATATCTGCCTGAAAGAATAGAAGATCCTTTGCCGGATAGGAATATATTTTCTTATCATAAAACCGGTAATCTTCATAGATTTCTCTGGCCCGGCGTTCATCTTCTGCCAGGATCAGACGATATGGCGCAGTCTCGGAAAGACCGTACATCAGATGGGATTTCTGCGATTCCATACATCCCGAAACCTGCAGAATCCCCTTATTTGTTTTACTTTTTTCTTTAATCTGTTCAAACTCTGCAAGTCCCTGCAGAGGTGCCATAAATGCTTTCATATTCACCTCTTATATGTCTCCGATAAATAAATCTTTCTGCCATTCATTGCTATTCGTAAGTCCCACCCACTGCTTTTTGCTTCTCGCAATTGAAGCAGGGGACTTACTTGATTCGGTTAAAAATATTACGCCAAAAGTTCCAGAACACTGTGGCAAGATAAAAGCGGCACCTGTTTTCCTGCTATAGCATCATTAACAGTCACCGCTTTTCTTCCTTTTCTTCCGTTAAAAGCAGCCAGCATGTGCCACTTACCGCTTTACCGCTTCTTACTTCTGTGCAGGTACTTTTCTGTTATATTCGTTCATCGCCGCATCTACACCCTGTGAGATCATGATATCCACAGCCTTTGCCGCTTTTTCTATTGCTTCATCCACAAGTTTTCTGTCTTCTGTGGAAAATCTGCCAAGTACATGATCTGCAAGATCCCATCCCTTTGGCTTAGCTCCTACACCTACTTTAATGCGCAGAAACTTCTCTGTGCCAAGTTGACGGATAATATCCTTAATTCCATTGTGTCCACCTGCACTTCCCTGCTTACGGATGCGAAGCTGTCCCGGTTCCAGATCAATATCATCATAAATAACAATCAGTTCTGTCTCCGGATCAATTTTGAAATAATTCGCCATCTCGCGGACAGGTCCGCCACTCAGGTTCATAAAAGAAAGAGGTTTCATAAGAATAACCTTTTCTCCACCAATCATCGTTTTTCCGTACATGGCATTAAATTTCACGCCACCCTGCGGAACATTGTAGTCCTCTACCAGATGATCAATGGTGTCAAATCCCATATTGTGCCGTGTTGCTTCATACTCTCTCCCGGGATTTCCCAGTCCCACTACTAAATACATATGCGCGTCTCCTAATTAAAATATACCATTTCGTCTTTCAGAGGTTCGCATTCTTTTGCATCACTTGCATAAAGCACAATGCCTTCGCCCTGATATTCTGTACGGTTTTCAAAAGCAACCTTTGCAGTTACCTCTACCCAGCTTCCTTCTTTGATATGAGATGCATTATCACTTCTGCACACATATCCAAGAAATATAGTATCATCTGCACAGCAAGTCATTGCGACACGTCCCGGAACAAAGAATTTGCTTCCCATTCCACGAGGTTTCATAACACGTCCTTTAAAGCGTACAGTTTTACCCACATATTTCTCCGGGTTATCCATTGCATCTACAAACCAGATTCCGTAATCTTCCGGCTGGATCTCAATGACAGGTGCATCAATATCAAACGGCATCTCATCCTGGAAAATGTCGTCCATTTCACCTTCTTCATCCTCAAAAATAACCTCTGCACTCTGATTTGCGACCTTAATTCCACGTCTGTATGCAGGAAGCGGATCTCCCTCTTTACAACGGTTAAATACAACCATATCTGTATTTCTCACCATATCCATGAACAGAGACTTCATATTTGCCATATAAACCTGATAAGTTGTCGCATCTACGCAGGTAATCTCCTGCTCAATACCCCAGCCGTCCGGAAGCTCCATCTGCTCGAATTTACTTACAAGCCACATTCCATTGTATTCGATCACAACACGTTCCGGCTGATGGATGATATCCATCGCAGCCAGACGCTGAGGAGTCAGATCTTCTTCATCCTCGATCACTTCTATAACTGTGTTTGTAAGTTTCAGTTTATCCATATCATATTCTTCTTCGCCTTCTTCGCAAAGAATCAGCAGTGTCTTTCCATCAATGGCGAAATAGTCCTGCTGTAATGTAAAATCCAGGAAAGTTGTCTTTCCACTCTCCAGAAATCCTGTTACCAAATAAATGGGAACTCTGATATCATCCATAATTCTATTTCCTTTATCCTGATTATTTTGTCACTGCGCTACGGTTTATCTGTAAGCCGTAACTTTTTTTATTACCGGACGCGGTAATTGTTTTTTATTCTGCAAGGCCAAATAACTCTGCAAGTTTATCTTCTTTCAATTTAGAACCAATCACGCAGAGACGGCCCGTATATTCCGGTGCTCCCTCACGAATCTCTGTTTCTTCCGGAACCATATCAAAGTAGATCCATGTTCCATCTTCTGCCGGAAGCATTCCTTTTGCACGAAGGATGATACCGTAATCTTCAGAAGCAGAAAGAGCTTCGAGCATTTTCTCAAGTCCTTCTCTTGTATACTTCTTAATTGTCTCGCGTCCCCAGCTTGTAAATACTTCATCTGCATGATGATGGTGATGGTCGTGGTGATCATGTCCGCAGCCGCATTCATGGTCGTGGTCATGGTGATGCTCGTGATGATGCTCATGCTCATCATGGTCATGTCCACAACCGCATTCATCATCGTGGTCATGGTGATGCTCATGTCCTTCATGATCGTGATGATGCTCATGCTCGTCGTGGTCGTGATCACATCCACATTCATCATGATGGTGTTCATGCTCATCATGATCGTGGTGATGGTCATGCTCGTCATGGTCATGTCCACAGCCACATTCGTCCTCGTGATCATGGTGATGATGTTCTCCATGTTCATGTACATGTCCGCATTCCGGGCATACCTCTTCTTCTGCCATCAGTTCTTCTTCAAGAGATACCGGTTTCTCCATAACCTCAAGGATCTTCTTTCCATCCAGTTTCTCAATCGGAGTAGTGATAATTGCTGCTTTTGCATTGATCCCACGTAGAAGTTCCATTGCCTGCTGTGCTTTCTTCTCATC
>UMEJ01032561.1_pt1 | contig 12340 bp, 9 predicted proteins | sample 1964731 | NCBI WGS metagenome assembly UMEJ01 (sample SAMEA4836018, study PRJEB28245) | human gut metagenome | biome: gut microbiome; material: fecal sample | place: Denmark | collected 2008 | reverse complement strand
ACGGTCGTGAAGAAACCACTACCCTATGTCTGCTACCTGCCATAAAAAAAATTACAACCGTTCCGGTTATGGCAGCAGGAGGCATCGGCTCCGGTGAAAGTATCTTGGCCGCCATGACACTGGGGGCCGATGGAGTCCAAATAGGTACACGTTTTGCATTGACCGAAGAAAGTTCGGCACATTTCACATTCAAGGACCGTTGTCTGCGGCTGAATGAAGGCGATACCCAACTCACATTAAAACAGCTTTCGCCTGTCAGACTCGTAAAAAATGAATTCTTCAAGCAAGTGGAAGAAGCAGAAACACGCGGTGCATCTGTAGAAGAATTAAGAGAATTATTGGGCAAGGGACGTGCCAAGAAAGGTATTTTTGAAGGAGACATTTACGAAGGTGAAGTGGAAATAGGACAAATAGCGTCTTCTGTACATAGTCTCAAAACAGCAGAGGAAGTAATCAAGGAATTGATAAACGATTTTAATGCAGCATTAAAACGTACAAAAGAAATACCTTCTTTTATCCTATAATTAATAACTTGCATCGATTTATATTTATATCCGGGCAGACTTATCTATATGCCCGGATATATCCATGAAAACGCGATGTGTTTTTTCAATAGCTATTCATTTCTTTTCAGGTGCAATGAGCCGGTAATACACATCGGCAATTCATCTTTATAATGTGTCACCATTATCATTGTTTTATCCCTGCGCCGGCAGAAAGTCTCAATAATATCTTTCACCAAACGGCGGTTTATCAAATCGAGTCCATGCAACGGTTCATCCAATATCAGTAATTCCGGGTCTTTAACAAAGGCACGTGCCAACAAAACCAAACGTTGTTCTCCGCTGGAAAGCTGTAAGAAACTACGCTCCTTCAAGTCTGCAATACCAAAAATATCCATCCACCACTCACAAGTTTCCATCTGTTCGGGACGCGGACGTTTATAAAGCCCCACCGAATCATGCAATCCGCTTGCCACAATATCAATGGCCGGTAAATTCTTTAAATAGACACGATGCATCTCCGGGCTGACATACCCGATATGCTTCTTTATTTCCCAAATGCTCTCTCCTGATCCGCGCTTACGCCCGAACAAGGTTATATCACAGGCATAGCTCTGCGGATTATCAGCACAAACCAAACTCAGCAATGTAGATTTTCCGGAACCATTATCTCCGCTAAGAGCCCACTTCTCACCACATTTCACACTCCAATCCAACTCTTTCAGGATAGTCCTTTCACCGTAACGGATACTCACTTTATTCAAATCTACCACATGGTCGGTATGATAAAAGCCATCACCATAAGGAAGAGCCAAGATACGTTCTTCTTTCTCCTTTGAGAGCACACGTTCGGGGACAGGCTTGCAACCGGCAAGATAAGCTTTCAACGTAATTTTATCACCGCACATACGATTTTCTACAGGAATTACGTGCGTAATCAACGAAGGTATATCATCTGTCTTTGAAAGTACCAGAATTACTTGCAGACAAGTCATCCGTATAAGTTCGCAAAGCAATGCATGAAGTTGGTCACGTGTCTTGGCGTCAAGTCCGATAAAAGGATTATCCATTATCAGCACACGAGGGTTACTCAACAAAGTCTTGGTCAACTGAAATTTACGTAACTCTCCACTCGATAGCAGAATAATATGTTTATCCAGCATCGTTTCTATGTCGAACAAGTCATACAACGTTTTTTTCAGTTCGGGATTCGTAGCTTTCGGCAAAAGGTCACGAACGACAGGCGTTTCATCCAAATCATGGGTATTCCAGCGCTGTTGATAATAATAATTACCGTCTGCATCCCCATAAGAGTCCCTGAAAGCAATATATTTTATATTATCATACACCATCTTTGAGGGAGAAGGCGAGAAATCATACTTCACTTCGTTCATTAATAGCGGCCAACGCCCGATAATAGTATCCACCAATATGCTTTTTCCTGCTCCGTTCGGACCTACAATAGCAATATGTTCACCTTCGGCAAGCGTCATGTTTATCGGCTTTTTCATCCGATAAAGCGGATGACGGACAACCCCGTTCTCAATAGCAATAATATTCTGCATTTCAATATCTCATTTTAGTCTTAAACAGAATACAAAGGTAGATAAAATTTAATAGAGCGCTTACCCCATCCCTATATTTTTCTTGCCCGGAAAACATTCGTCAGAGCATAGAAAAATATGGGTTTTAGCATAAAAAGTTAGGTTTTTTCATCCTTTTGTCATAACTTCGTGCACTTTTTTGGAGAAAACTTATGTATATATTCCGTTCTATTTACGAAATCATAAATACCATATCCACGGCAAAAACATTGCTGACGGAAATGTTCGAAAAGAGAAAAACCATCAGTTTCAGATACATCGATGCCTTAGAATTATTAAAAGACGATGAAAATCGCCTTAAAATATTAATTGAAAAAGAAGTGATTCACCAAAATGGCAACTTCTTGGAGCTGGACGTGCGTTTTCTCGATTTCTTTGAAACGCTACTTGAAGCCAACGAAGAAATCGACACAGCCACAATTGACGAAAACATCGAATACCTGCACGAGCTGATGGATTATTATCTGAAAGAAAAGATACAATCACGCAAAGAGAGCTATGTGAGGAACATCAAACTGACGTTCCAGAAAATAGCTCGCGTAACAATACGCAATATCATGAATTTGCAAAACAGTATCGACAACACTTTCAAACATGAACCAACATACCAAATCAAAATAGCCAAGCTGAAGAATCTGGACAAGAAGCGCATCAATATACAGAATCTCATTGACTCCACCGAGCACCTGATTCTACATGAAGAGCGACTTTTTTTCCAACAAGCCACCGATGAGGAATTAGGACGCATCTTGCTGGAACTGCGTCAGGAGTTGCAATTGTCTGCTCACAGCCTCATACGGGCGCAACAGGATATAATCAACTATCTGAACCAAATAAAGAATCAAGTAATATTGGTAGAGAAAATCCGAAAAGTAAAGTATCTGCAAGACCAGTTTGAACTGCGTGCCCGAAGCAACCTGGCAGAAGTAATGGAGAATGAACATTCCGTCTTGTTGGAAGGCTGTACACAGACTTCATTCAAACTATCGCCCGAATATCTGGCAAGTGACGAAGCACGCCCCATTATCCTTAGAATCCTGAGCAACCGGAAAACCCGGGAGCATATCCGCAAGAATGAAGCGGGTGCTTTTAGTGAGGAAGACATGAAAGCGCAAGCCATGTATGAGGAAGTGGTAAACTTGGAAGAAGTGGTTAAAAGTTTTCTACAATCGGGTGCAGAAGCACAATGGAAAAACGAGCAACCCAAAGACTTGTTTACCTTTCTGCTCCATTATTCTTTTCAACGTGAAGTAAACGAGGAAGAATGCACCACACTGTTTTGCCAAATAGTGTCGCTCTACGAAGACAAATTAGAAATAAGCGATGATTTCGGACGATACAAACAATATGAATATGCCAAAATATACCCTTTATAAACTATGAATTTGAATATACAAATACCGGACAATACAGCATTAATCTTCGAATATATGCAAAAAGGGCAATTTATCTGTTCCAACAGCACAGATATCGACTTGCGCGACATGTATAATATGATTGATGAGAACTACGAATCTTTATACCAATACTTTTCACAAATAAACTATACATTAGAAAGGGGAAACGAGTATTTCTACTTCTCGCGCACGGAATCAAAAACCACATTGGAACAAAAGATACTCCGTGCCTATTATTGGATAGATGTACTTGATTTCTTCAAAACTTACGATGAAACATTCGGTGCAGGCTTCCGCTTCCAGCCGGAACAAATTTTGGTAGAGGCCAATATCAATGTTTTGCTGCAAAATAAATTAGACGGTATCCGCAAACATTTCTCGGACAAGGATATCCGCAAAGACGTGCTCGACAATATGATACGTTTGCTGGCCAAAGAATCGTTTATCGAATTGGAAAATGAGAAGACTAATACTTATAAGGTACTGACTTCATGGCATTATCTGGAAAAATTAGTCGATAGTATCAACATTTTTGAAGACATTGAAGATGAGAAACCTGAGTAGAATAATTTTTATCAATAGTGCGAATATTCCTTATTCGGACAATATATATCTGGATGGAAATATCCACTTTATCGGCACACAAGGAGTAGGAAAAAGTACCATTCTGCGTGCTATCTTATTTTTCTATAATGCGGACACGCAGAAACTGGGCATTCCCGTTGAAAAACAAAATTACACGGACTACTATTTTCCTTTTGCCAACTCATATATCATTTACGAAGTAACAACGGAGCATGGAGCATTCTGTATCCTGAGCTTTAAAGCCATGAACCGGGTATGTTATCGTTTCATAGATTCACCTTATCGCAAAGAATTCTTTATTGACGAGAATCGCACCGCCTACAGCGGCACAGACCGTATCCGTGCCATGCTCGACCAACATGAAGTGGAGTATTCGCGCATCATTTATACCTACGACGAGTATCGTAATATCCTATATGGCAATGCAACGAGTACTGAATTCCGACGTTATTCCTTGATGGAAAGCAAACAATATCAAAACATTCCGCGTACCATCCAGAATGTATTGCTGAACTCAAAACTTGATGCCGAATTTATCAAAAGGACTATTATCTCTTCTTTAAATGAAGAAGAAATATCCATCGATCTGAATAGTTACAAAGAGCATTTGAAAGATTTTGAAACGCGCCTGAGAGACATTAGTGAATTTCAAAAGAAAGAGACACAGAAGCAGGCAACGGAGATTACCCAACTATCACAGCAAACAACCCGTCTGCAAAGTGATATCATGCAAAATTGCCGCGAACTGGTGATTGCCGGTCGAAAAGCATCCGAACTGCTGCCCGAATGGAAAGAAAAACGCGACAAGGCTGGCAATGACATACAAATACAGGAAAAGCTGAAGGCAGAATTACAAAATGAATCACGGCAGCGTTGCGAAAAAATACAGGAAGAACTGACCATCGTCAGCAATGATTTGAAGAAAGCCGTTCTGAAGGAAAAGGAATATGAAGAACATCATATAAAGGAAGTGATGGAACGTTCTGCCAAAGAAATGGAATGGAAAAACAAACGTCTCGGTTTGCAGGAAGAACAACGCATATTGACTTCGCAATACACGGAAATCTCTTCTAAATACAAATTGCTTATCCAGAACCTGGATAACCAGTGGAATAAAATACACGAAGAGAAAATTCATCAATTGGATACATTAAATACTGTTTACAATGCCCGTTTGGAAGAAGCTCGTAAAGAAAACCAAAACCAAACAGAAGCTTTGTATCAGGAGTATGAGAACCTGTCACAAAAACTGCATCCGCTAAAAACCGAAAAACAGACAAAGCTGAGCGAAATGGATTATCGTATTCGTTCATGCCGCAAAGAAATCTTCTTCGAAAAGGAACAAGAGGAATTAAAGGTGCGCATTCAGTCGTACACCTCTACTCACTTGGAACGAAAAACACGTATCAATGAGGCTCAAATCATTATCAAAGACTTGATGATGAAATGGGAGCATGAAGTTCAAAAATTGGAAAAAGGGATAGATGATGAACTGTCGAAGTCACAGATGGAACTGCAACAGTTACATGTCCGCATACAGGAATTGCAGCAGTTTCTTACCCATAGTAAGAGTACCTTACAAGGCTGGCTGAAAGAAAACCATAAAGGATGGGAAGAAACAATCGGTAAACTATGCGATGAAGCTATATTGTGGCAAACCAACCTCTCACCGCAAAAAGCAGAAGGCAATTCTTTTTATGGAATCCAAATTGATTTGAATGTCATAGAGCGTCACATCAAATCTATTGATGATTATAATAAAGAAAAAGAGGAGAAGGAACAACGTTCGGCAGAAATCTCTATGCGCATGCAACGTTTGCAAGCCGAAAAAGCAGAGGGACAAGAGCAAATAAAGCGAAAATACCAGCCGTTGATAAAAGAACAGAAAAGCCGTATCAACCAGTTAGAATATGAATTGGAAAAACTGGAACGCCAATACCAGCAAGACATGCTCGACCTTGAAGACTGGAAGAAAAAAGCAGAAGCTGCCCGTAATGAAAAGTTAACCCGGCTGGATGAGGAAAAAAGCAAAATTGCTTTAGAACTGGCTTCCGTCAATGAAAAGCTGGATAACTTGGGACAAGAGAAAGCAAACAAGCTCAATGCCTTGAAAGAAGCATGGGCACACTTGCAAAACCAACTCTTTGAAGAAAAGAACATCCAACAAGAAAATATACGCAAAGAAGAAAAAGAGGAACAAAAGCGTATCAATGCCGGCAAAGCACAGCATGAGGCAGAGATGCAAAAAGAGTTGCATTCCCAAGGTGCCGATACCGAACGATTGCAAAATATCGCCAACCAACTGGGACAGATTGAGCAGGAGTTGTCTTTCATCAAAAAACACGCAACACTGATTATCGAATATCAAAAAGACAAACGAGACCTGATTGAACATATCCCTACATGGAAATATCAGGAAGAAGACCTGAGAAAGCAATTAAAGAAAGAACGGGATACCCTGAGAGCAGAAGTTGATACCTTGCAGAAAGAGATAGACAGAATAAAGATAATTTTACAAGAAGCCGAAGGTAATATTCGTCATTTACAACAGAATCTGGATGCTTACGCCAATATAGAAAGCTTTGATTGGTATAAATCTCATCAGGATATTTTCAAGAATGGCCCTTCTATGACAACTATTACACAAAAAAGTTGCATGGAGTTAATTGACCTGTTGAATCAATATTACATGCAATTCATGCAGATGCAAACCAAACTGCGTAAAGCTGTAAACCTCTTCACAGGACACTTTGACGAAAACAATACTTTCAAGTTTAAAACCAAATTTAATGAAGACTGGGAATACATACGCTTTGCTGATGAGTTGCACGATTTTATAGAGGAAGATAGAATTGACGAATATGTACGCCGTATCAATAATGAACATTGGGATACATTTAAACGTATCAGCATGGATGTCACTTCACTTTCTTCTTCCGAAAAAGATATACAAACAATTATTGGCAAGATAAATAAAGGATTCGCTACCTGCAATTTTGTAGGTGTCATTCAGCGCATCGAGATGAAAATGGAAGAAAGCAGTAACCGAGTGGTAAATGTACTGCATGATATTCAAAAATATTACAAAGAATATGGTTATGACCTTACCCCCGAAACAAACTTGTTCTCTTCCGAAAAAGAGCCTTTGATAAAAGAAGAAGCCATCAAGCTGCTGCGCGACTTTATCAAAGAAATTCATGCCTACCGTTATGACAATATCCGGCTGTATGACTCCTTCGAACTACGTTTCCGCATTGTAGAAAATGGTAATGACACAGGATTTGTAGAGAAAATTTCAAGTGTAGGTTCGGAAGGTACGGATATTCTGGTAAAAGCTATGATTAATATCATGCTAATCAATGTATTTAAAGAAGCCGCTTCACGAAAGTTCAAAGATTTCAAGTTGCACTGCATGATGGATGAAATTGGAAAACTCCATCCGAACAATGTGGCAGGTATCTTGAAATTTGCCAACGACCGGAATATTATCCTTATCAACGGCTCTCCTACCGAGCTCAACCGAGAAGCATACAAGCATGTGTATTTATTAACAAAAGATTCACAGAGTAAAACACGTATTGCACGGTTAATTTCAGACACCAACATATAATGATAAATATTACATTAAACCAAGTGCGATTGTTGAAATCTCTCTCTTTAGGGGAGAGATTTCCTTTAAGCAATTTAAAAGGAAAAATCTTTCAACAGTTATTGGATGAGCATGTCTTATCAAAGTTTCCACAAGGAAATGGTTTTATAATCTATGCTCACTCTCCCATTGCCTTACTAAACCATTTAAGTAATAAATATATAAAATGTTCCCTAGATGATTACATCGAAAAGATGGAAATAAATGAGCTAAGGAAAGTAGACAATATATTGATGAGAGGGAACTCAAAGAGCAATGAAACGCATCCCATGAATGGTTTTCTGGTGAAAAGCATTGAACCGATTGAAGTTTCTCTCTCCAAAAGAAAACTGGTGCTTTCTCCCGAAGTGTGGCCTGTCTGTTTCGTTTCAAATCATGAAGAGTTCACAATTCCCTCGGATGTCACCATTGTTATGGTAGAAAATCCTGAAAACTTTATCTTTATAGAAGAACAAAAGGAGTTCTTTGAAGGGATGCGACCTTTATTTACAACTTATTATCCCAGAGATACACATCGAAGTTTAGTGAATTGGTTAGAAACATTGCCTAATGCATACATTCATTATGGTGACTTTGATATTGCCGGAGTTTATATTTATCAGGATATTTATAAAAAACATATCAAAGGTCCTAAAAAATTCTTTGTTCCTAAATTTATTGATAAGTTAATGCATCGATTCGGTGATGCAGAACTTTACGATAAACAATTGAGTTACAGAAATTCCATCATTTCAGATGAACCAGGCATTCAAGAACTAATGAAAATTATCGATAAAGAACATAAGGGATTAGAACAAGAAATCTTTAATTCAAAAGAATATAAAAAATATACAGACTAACTTTCTCTTCTTTCTATTATACTGAAACAAGTTTAAGATGCTAACTTACTTTTTAAATCATTTTTAATCATGTGAATACTGTCACTGGAGTATTTCTTATAGAACAATAACAAAATAATGACTCCGCAACTGATAGCTGCATCTGCAAAATTAAAGATCGGACTAAAGAATATAAAATTATCTCCTCCTATAAATGGCATCCAACCGGGCCAGTTAAATTCAAAAAGAGGAAAATAGAACATATCGACAACTTTTCCGTATAACCAATCAGTGTATCCATGTCCTATCGGTACAAAAGTTGCCACTTCAGATAAGGTACTTTGACTGAATATGACTCCATAAAAAATACTATCAATAATATTTCCAATTGCACCTGCCAATATCAGGGAAATACAAATAAGATAACCACGTTTACAATTAGCTTTGATAAGTCGGCCTATATACCATATAATAATCCCGGCAAATAAGATACGGCCTATTGTCTGTACTGCTTTGGGAATAACTTGCATACCAAAAGCCATCCCCGGGTTCTCAACAAAATGAATATAGAACCAATCGGTAATGCGAATACTTTCATTATAATACATATTCGTTTTTACCGCTATTTTTATGATTTGGTCAAGAATTAAGATTCCCATCACAATCAACAAGGAAAGCCATCCTTTAGAAATAGTATTTTTCATAAGTATTATTTTGTGTTTTTAAATAGTTGCAAATATACTGAAGAATTTCTATCAGCAACCATTTTCATACCCGAAATGTCATCTTCCGATACTCTGACGGTGATATTCCTATTTTTTTCTGCACATATCGGCTGAAATAGGATACTGAGGAAAAATTCAGCTTTTCGGCAATCTCTGTCAAGGAGAGTTCCTTCTGCCATAGCAGACGAGTGATTTCCAAAAGAGTAAAACGATCTATCCAGTAAGTAGCAGGTCTGCCACTCACCTCTTTACATATCTCCGACAGGTAATGAGGAGTAATGCAAAGTCGGGAAGCATAAAAGTCAAGACTACGGTGACGGATATATTCGCCATTATACAACAATTCGATGAACTTCCGCAGCAGAAAAGTGATATGTTCCGACAGTCGGACCGCCTCCCGTCTGCGTGCATGGATGTCGTAGAGATCGAGAATATGGGCGGTAAGCAGACTGCCTAGTAATTCTTCCCGGAAAAGATGACCTTTATCCTCCATACGCTCCCGGATACACAGCATGGCCTGTTTGCACACCCGGAAGTCATGAAATGAAAGTTTCATGACCGGATTCTGCAAAAGTGACAAATGTCCGATGATGCCGTAATTGCTGCGAATGGCTATTGAGGTAATAAACAAATCCGAAAGGCTCATAAAAATGCCTTGGAAGTCCCCGGAGTCCGAAAAGTCCGACCCAAGTGTTGCATTGGGCAGAATCACATAATCTCCTGCCGCAATGTGATAACGGGTGTCTTGAAACGTAAAGCCCATATTGCCTCCGCTGCAAAGAATATGAATGACTCTTCCCGTATGCCGCAGGGCATTGAAGTCCTGCAATGTATCAGCGAAAATAATTCCATCAAAGTCTGTATGCTCCATTTCCCTTATTCATTTCCTTGCAAAAGTAACCAAAAACCACGAATAGTGAAAATACTACCTCGAATTATGTAACAAAGAAGCGAGAAGTGCGTTGTAATTTTGCATCAGAAGCTAAAACCATAAAGAATATGAAAAATGTAAGATTGAACAACGGAGTAATGATGCCTGCCATCGGGTTCGGCATCTTCCAAATTCCTGAGAACGAAACGGAACGGATTGTGAATGATGCGATTGAGACCGGCTACAGGAAGTTTGATACAGCCGCCTCTTATTTCAATGAGGAGCAATTAGGCAACGCCATCCGACATAGCGGCATGAAACGTGAGGAGTTCTTCATTACCACCAAATTGTGGGTGCAAGACTACGAATACGATGATGCCCTGCGCGCTTTCGATTTATCGATGAAAAAGATCGGGCTGGATTATCTGGACCTCTACCTGATGCACAAACCATACGGAAACTATCGTGGTTATTCCTAAATCCGTACACAAGGAGCGAATGGTAGAAAACTTCAACATCCTTGATTTCATACTTTCTGAAGAAGAAATGGCCGCTATCTCCCTACTGGAAACGGGGAAAAGCCCTATCTACGACGACATGGACTTAGCAACTGTGAAAGGAATCGGATTGCACAAAATCCATGAATGATTTTAGAAAGAAAAGAGAAAATAGAATATGAACCCTTAAAAACAGAATCTTATGCAGACTATCAAATTGAACAACGGCATCGAAATGCCGGTATTGGGATACGGAGTATTCCAAGTATCTCCCGAAGAGTGTGAGCGTTGCGTGCTCGATGCCATCAGCACTGGCTATCGGCTGATAGACACGGCGCAGGCTTACTATAATGAAGAGGGCGTGGGCAATGCCGTCACTCGCTGCGGTGTGCCCCGTAACGAGCTTTTCCTTACCACCAAAATATGGATAAGCAATGCCGGAGAGACAAACGCCGCCCGCAGCATTGATGAATCTCTCCGTAAACTGCACACCGACTACATCGACTTGCTACTCATCCATCAGCCTTTCAGCGACTACCCGGGAACATGGCGGGCCATGGAGAAGGCCGTAAAAGATGGAAAAGTCCGTGCCATCGGCCTTTCCAACTTCTACCCCGACCGCTTTGTGGATATGGCGGAATATGCCGAAATCAAACCTGCCGTGAACCAGTTAAAGACGAATGTGTTCAGCCAGCAGTGGGAGGCCGAAGCCGAAATGAATCTCTATGATACACACATCATGGCTTGGGCACCGCTGGCGCAAGGTAATCCCGAACTTCTGACCAATCCCGTACTGACTGCTCTAGCTGAGCGATACAATAAAACAGTGCAGCAGGTGGCTCTGCGTTACTTGATACAACGCGGCATCATCGCCATTCCGAAGAGTACTCACACCGAACGTATGAAACAAAATCTGGATGTATTCGACTTTGCCCTCACACCGGAAGATATGGAAAGCATCCGTCCGCTCGACAAACCCGACGACTTCCGTTGGTCGCACCGTAATCCCGAACTCGTAAAATTCCTCCTGAATTACGACAGACAGTTTAACCCGGACAATAAGAAGTAAGAATATGAAAATTTCATAAAGCAAGAATCCTTTTTTCTATTTCCAAATCATTTTCATTCAGTTGGGGAGACGGTATCATGCAAGTACGGATACAGTCTCCCTCCCGACAAGTATAATCGTAATATTTCTTTTGCAGCTCCGTCAAGTTTTCAAGTGCCACAAGCTCCCCTTTCAATTCCAGGAACTCCTCCATGTCCGTACTGTCACTTTGCTTTACAAAGAGAATACGGCGTGATATCGGATTCCTGTTATAATCCAGGCTGAGATATAACCCTTTCAGAAAAGGAGGGAAATCATACATGGGCAATTGCAGGTAAATGCTGAACAAAGCCATTTGGGGAGCTTCCCGTTCGTTGAAAAAAATATATCCGTTCTGATGGTTATTAAACAACCCCACCCCCCGGTGAGTCGTGTTATAAGCACTCATGTGAGTCACCTTCACATACGTGTTATCTTCGGAAGACTCTATCAGGTAAGGTTCCACTTTCAGGCAGTTGCATGACGAAGAAAGACTGTAACTCAAATAGCTGCCACTATAATTATAAACTTCCTGAACAGAACGCTGCATCTCGGCAGTCATCATTTCCATAAACGGATTCGCCTTTGTCTCGCCATTGGCAGG
>UMEJ01028779.1_pt1 | contig 12359 bp, 9 predicted proteins | sample 1964731 | NCBI WGS metagenome assembly UMEJ01 (sample SAMEA4836018, study PRJEB28245) | human gut metagenome | biome: gut microbiome; material: fecal sample | place: Denmark | collected 2008 | reverse complement strand
GAACTTCGTATGCGTGGTTACAGTGTGGACGTGGGCGTAATACCAATTGCAGAAAGAAATCAGGAAGGTAAGGTTATCCGTAAACAGCTTGAAGTTGATTTTGTATGCAATCTTGGTTCATCCAGATACTATATCCAGTCGGCTTACTCGCTGCCAGATGAAACGAAACGCATTCAGGAAATCAGACCGTTCAGGAAAATTGATGATTCCTTCAAAAAGATTGTTATCACAAAAGATATTGTACAGCCCTATTATGATGACTATGGTATCTTGACTGTAAACATTTATGACTTCCTCCTTGATCCGCAAATTCTTGAAAAATAAACAATGTTATAAAGGATCTAGTTATGGAGAATATTTAATTTTTTCAAAACAAAACTGATATCTTTCCCTATCGTCAACAACAATTTTAAATGTAAAAAAACTTGCAAATTCATCTTCTTTCCGTTAATATATTGACAGCAAACAGGGAAAGGAAAGAAGGTATGTTTCAAACAATTATTGGTACAATCAGTTCTTTTATGTACAGCAAGCTGCTGGTCATTCTACTGATTGGTGCGGGAGTATATTTTACAGTCCGCACAAGATTTCCGCAGGTAAGATTATTTAAGAATGCTTGTGGATCCGTGATGGAAAAGCCGGAGGATAAAGGGGCAATTTCCTCTTTTCAGGCACTTATGGTTTCAACAGCATCCCGTGTGGGAACGGGAAATATTGTCGGGGTTTCATCGGCGATTTGTATAGGTGGATTTGGTTCTGTATTCTGGATGTGGGTGATTGCGATCATCGGAAGTGCATCTGCACTGATCGAGAGTACATTGGCACAGATTTATAAGAAAAAAGGAAAAGACGGAAGCTGTTATGGAGGACCGGCTTACTATATTGAAGCGGCACTTCATTATCGCCCGCTGGCAATTGTTTTCTGCGTTGCAATGATTTTAACCTACGCATTTGGCTTTAATATGCTGGCATCTTATAATCTGCAGTCTACATTTTCAGTATTTTCTTTTTATGATGCAAAGATGAGTCCCTGGATCATCGGTGGAATTTTGGCAGTGCTGACGGGCTGGTGTCTGCTTGGCGGCGGATCACGTATCGTAAAAGTAACGTCAATGGTTGTACCGGTAATGGGGATTGCTTATATTGGGATTTCACTTTTGGTAGTAATTATCAATATTCAGAATGTGCCTGCAATGTTTGTGCGCATTTTTGAAGAAGCATTTGATTTTAAAGCAATTTTCGGAGCATTTTCCGGTTCGGCCATGATGCAGGGAATCCGCCGGGGTCTCTATTCCAATGAGGCAGGTATCGGTTCGGCTCCGAATGCATCAGCTGCGGCAAATGTCAGCCATCCGGTAAAACAGGGGCTGGTACAGATGTTATCCGTATTTATTGATACCTTGCTGCTTTGTACAGCAACAGCTATGATGTGTATGTCATCCGGAATAGATCCGGCAAAAGAATTGCAGGGAGCACCATGGGTGCAGGCATCACTTCAGGAATCACTTGGTTCTTTCGGGCCGATCTTTATTACAGTTGCAATGGTATTTTTTGCATTTACAACTCTGCTCGGAAACTGTTTCTATTGTGACAATCTTTTAATCTATATTCACAAAAAACAGCCGGAAAAAGCTTTTATGAAAGGCTTCAGACTGGTATCGGCACTTGTAATCTTTCTGGGCGCAGGAATGGAGATGTCTCTTTTGTGGGATCTTTCCGATGTACTGATGGGGGTTATGGCGCTCATTAACATTCCGGTTATCCTGATTTTATCAGGGATTGCATTTAAAGCAATCCAAGATTATGAAGCACAGCTAAAACAAGGAATCAACCCGGTTTTTAAAAGTGCAGACATCGGTCTTCGTCAAAAAACAGATTTCTGGAGCTAATTTTAACAAAATCAAAAAGACAAAATCCTGTTCAATATATGAATATGAGCAGGATTTTTCTATTTACAACAATATTTTTTACAATATTTCCTTTAATTATCCGGAAAATTTTTCACTGTAATGACTATTCATATCCTCCCAGTCCATGAACAATACATAAAATACTTTGCCATATTGCTGGCTCTCAACAATTCTCCCATGGTCAAGCACAGGCAGATACGCTCCATCCGCTCTTCGTAAATGAAAGTGGATATAATCATTTTCATTGCCATTATCAATCTGTTTCCAAATGCTTGCTTCTATCTTCTTCTGCTCATCTTCGCGTATCAGGTTGCGGAAACTTTTCTTTGTAAGTCTGAATAGTTCATCCATATCTTTATATCCGGCCATATGAAGAAACTCCTGATTTGCATAAAAGAGTTCGTCATCTTCTTTGTCTGCTCTGTATATGATAAATGCTCCTGGAAGGTTCTCGGAGATATCTTTGAATGCAAATCCAAGTTGTTTACGAGCCATTAATTCAAGCCCTTCCTTATAAGCCATACAGCCATTTTTCCCATGAAGTTTTATTTCGTAAAGGGCTGCATCTGCACAGCGCATAAGCTGTGAACGATTAGACGCAAATGTCGGATATTCCGCATATCCAAGAGAAATATAAAATTGATGTTCTTTTCCCTTGTATGAAAATGTCTTTGGAGCCATAGTGAATTGCTGTAGCTTCTCTTTTACATCATCGTAGGAATAATCTTTTAAAAGAATAACGAACTCATCGCCGCCGTTTCTTCCTAATAACGCACCAGACGGGAAAAAAGCTTTCATACTGTCTGCCAGACTCTTTAATGCATTGTCTCCACAGACATGCCCATAGATATCATTAACAAACTTAAAATCATCAATATCAAGGAGTACAGCCACAAATTTTGCTTCCGGATTTTTAGTAATCATCTGTTCTGCCAGTTCATCGAATCCATAGCGGTTGTAAATACCTGTAAGAGAATCTGTGTACGCCAGTATTTGAAATTTGTTTTTATTTTCTTTTGATACCAGCCATACCCGGGTAAGAACTGCCAAAAGCAAGGTAATCGCAATAAAGAAAACACCGATTACTGCTATTAATGTATTGTTTCCCCAGCCATTTTCAGGCGTTACTTCAAACTTCCAGTTCTCCTCTCCTATCGTAAAGTCATAGGAAACCGGATTCGTTAACTGACGATCTGACTGATAAACAACTTTATAATTATCACTCCATGGATTATCCGTTTTTGAAAGACTATATTCATATCCAAACTTCGAAAGTGCACTTGTTGCGTCTGAAAAAATTTCCGGAACACGAAGGATAACAATGGTAAATCCCCAAAAATATTCCTGTCCGTTTTCATCTTTCAGATAAATAGGATTGCGGACAGCAATTCCATATCCCCCCTGTTTCAATTCAAAAGGCCCCTGTGTAACGATTGTATGATGATCTCTTGCATATATGGAAATTCCACCACGGTCTTTATCATGAATCAGATCAATCTTACCTGTCTCATTTCCCTCGGCCGGATAAATATCCGTTACAATGCCAGCCGGAGCAAGCTGTACGCTTTCAACAGAATCCGACATAATATTTTCTGCAATTGTGTCAAATTGATTGATTCCTCCATTTTCACTGATCAAAAGCTGTTTCAGAACATCTGTAATCTCTATTCCATTTGTAATCTCATTCTTTATACGTTCCCCATAGGTTGTTGCATTTAATTGTGCTGTTGTGCGGCTCTGCTCTTTTTCATGGGTATCTGTTTTGTATACAACTAAACTAACAAGGCATATGCCCAGTAAAAAAACGATAAGAGGAACAAGCGTTTTTTTCTTCACCTGATTTTACCTCATTTTATCTATCTGATGTTTTTATAATAAAGCATTATATCACAGAAGTTAAAAATTTGAATAGATTTTGCCAAAAAGTTATAGGACGTTTTTCCATTGTACTGATAACGTTTTCCTTGCGTACAATGGAAATGTTGGTGTAAAATGCAATTAGTTCTTAACGTAATTTTAAATTATTGAAGATAACGATGAATTAAATGCTGAAATTGCGATGGAGCTATGAAAAGAAGAGAGCTTTCTGATCGACTGGGTCAAAGACGGTCAGGAATGTTTTGATAAACTGGAAGAATCGGATGAAGGATACTATGATCTGATTCTTATGGATATTCAGATGCCAATCTTGAATGGCTATGATACAACCGCAAAGATTCTTCCTTTTCTTCTCTCCTGTTAGTTTTCCACGTTATAGTCTCTGATTCATGTATTTTTCCACATTATCATCAAGAGTTATCCCACTCAATTAATTTCATAATTTTTTTCACAGCATTTACCACCTTTGATGACAAATACATTTTCTGCAATTTTCTCTTAGAATACGCCCATATTGGACTATTCCTTGTATTATCCACTAATAAATCCGTAAAATATCTCTCCCAGCTTACATATTTCTTACTGTCTACATAATCTTCCGGTTGTTTGAGAATAACATTCACATTTAATTCAGGCACTACATTTGCTTTAAGCAGAAGCACATTTTATACCTTTTTCTGTGCACAAATGTTCAAAAAATTCATATCCTGAATTCGAATCCTCTGTAATTACGTACTCAGGATTCACAGGGTTGTTTTCAGATATCTCCCCATATAAATGATATATCTCATTATACTTTTGTTTTGCCTCACGAAATTTTTCTGACTCACGGAATCCGTAGATTTCATTAATGCTATAAGAAAGTGTAGGAAGTTTTTCTCTCGTTGCAAGTACAAAATAATTGTCTGATTGCTTTACAAGTTCTGCAAATCTTTTCGAAATTAAAAAACGATTTCCTTCATCGATAAATATAATGTTTCCTGATGTTTCCTCAATCTGTCTTTCCCAATCTTCATTATTAATTGTCTTACATTCACAGTCACAAGAAAGAAAAACTCCACTGTCCGTTCCATATCTGTTATAATCACGAATAAGATCTATTAATACCGTTTTCCCAGAACCACTATCGCCGGTTAAAATTGTAATATTTCGTTTCAAAACAAAATCATATTTTACTTTCTTTGATTCTACAATTACTCTATGTGAATCTTTCATTTATCTTACTCCTGCTTCATTTCATTTAAATATTTACTTGCTAAAGGTAATAATTCCCTCATAGAATGTACGATTTCTCCACCATTTTGAACCTCTATATCAAATTGGGTGTCTTTTCCAAAGCTCATCATATGTCTGAGATTAATTGTCACGTCAATTCTTTTACCGATTTCCAATATCCATTTTGCACAGTTATCTCCACATGTTGATGCATTGAATATCTTATCTGGTTCGTTCAGAATCAGCAATAATGTTTTTACACCACCTGATAATCTTTCTGGTGGTATCTGCCCTAAAACCGGGCTTACAATACACTCACTACTGACAACTTCTGATTTATCAATATCTTTTATCATCTCTTTAGCCAGACTGGATTCCATCCACTCCGATTCATAAGTATTTTTAAAATAAACATTTGTATTGTAAATACATTTTGGCTCATCACCATATACAATAGTAAGCATAAAACTCCGCCTATCGTTATTTTTAATATAACCTTTTTCCCTGTAAGTCACTTTGTTATTATTATATATGATTTCCACTTCATCCAGGATTTCTGAAAAGTTTTCCACATTAAAGTAGCCATTATAATTATCCTTAATTATAATGGCTACTTTATATTAAATTTCATTATATTCATATTTTTTATTATCGGAGGTTTCTGTTGATCTTGTTCCCTGCCTGTTTTCCTTTCTTTTAGAACTATAACATGTAATTCAAAGTCGCCGATTTACGCTTCATTGATTTGATTTATATAACCCTCATCTTCTATATTGAAGTTCCTTACTATTCCCTATCTATAACTTTCTCATAGTAGTTATCGCTATCATTCTCTTCCATGAGATTCTTCAATATACTCTACGACCATCCAGCTATTCCGTCTATAGCATCTCTTCTTTATAGAACTCATTTTTTATATAAATCTCGATTAGTTCGATGTTTCTTTACACATCTTCTAATTCCTTGAATTACTGCGGTATCTTTATCCTCAATATGTTCTGCAAATGTTTTCTCTTTTATACCGGTTATCTTTTCTTCTCCGATTTATCTTTTTTTATTCAATCTTCTTACCGGATTTTTATAATCTATGGTTAAGGCTTATTCTGTGGGAACTTCCATTTGCCATACCACCAACATATTGACTATTTATAGATTCTGAATTGTCCAACGGTTTAAGCCTCCTTCCTTTCTATTTCGTTCGTCCCTTTCTCGTCAGGACTTCTATCGATGATTCCTAAGGAATTATTCTATCAAATCTTCTTATACGAATTTCGATTTAACCTTTTAGCTTATTTTAGGTTATTCTATCTTAATCTAAAATTTGTTGATTTAATTTTCGATTTAATCTTTTCATTAAATTTTTTTACTGAACTTTTTTGGTTCTTCTTTATCATTTAATTTTTTTGATCATATCTTATATTAAATCTTTTTTGATTTGATATTTTGTTTTCCTTTGGATTGACTATATAATACCATCTAGGTTTTGTTTTGTCAATACTATTTATGATATTTATTTTAATTAATTTATAATTGTACTATTTTAATAGAATATTCTGTATATTTATATTTTATTAAGTTGTTTTCTGATGACGTCTCATGATTTTAGTGTGTGATACATAACCGTCTAATACACAAGAGAGCAGGTAATCCCTGCTCTCTTGTTATCTTACATTTTCAGTCTTATAATCATCTTATAGTCAGATACTAATAATTAATATAGCCCTGAAGCCACATATTCGCCTTAAATCTGCGTCCTACTGCCGGTTCCCCAAGAAGTCTCTGTCTCGGCACGCAAACGTCAAATACGAGGCCATTTACGTCTAATTTCATCACGTAAACATTTTCCCCTGTATACTCATTCACGATTTCATGGAGTTCCTGGATCTCACCTAATATGGAATATCGGTCACACTCCACACTATACGGCATGATGTATGTATCCACAATGCTGAATACGTCTTCCGTCACCAGTCGCCTTGACACCTTTGAGTAAGTATCAATGTCTTCCAATGTGAGCGTCTCGATTGCATTGGGATCTCCGGATTTTGCGGCAGAGAGAAGCTGCATGCGGTTATACACCTCTTCTCTCTGTCGTTCTTTTTGTGAATGATCTTTCTTTACCGGCAGCAATATAGTCCCTGACTCGCATAATCCTGCAAGCGTTACAGATGTATAGTTCATCTTGTTACCGCTCAATTGCTTTTCCTTCAAATACTGTGGCACATTTTGCAGATAAAATATAATTGTAATTCCGATTTTTGCATCTTCACAGATTCCTACATAGGCCTCTCTGTCCATTCTGCGCTCAATCGTGATATCTGCATAGGACGTGATTCCTGTTCCAAGAAAATATGGATAATAATATCTTTTCGTAAAGTTATCCGCAGAATCCATGTCTCCGCACAGACATATCCCCATTCCAGGTCCGAATTCCTTCTGATATTCACAAAAATCTAATTCTTCGTCCTGATATACAATCTCATGACACGTATATTGCTGTTCTACTTTATCCAGTATCTCATATAATTCTTTTTTTGACTTCATGCTGCCAAATCCTATGGCATTCAGATATTGATGCATTTTTATTTCCTTTTGATTTCAGTCATACCACCCATATATGGACGAAGTACCTCTGGGATTCTTACAGAACCATCTGCCTGAAGATTGTTCTCCAGAAATGCAATCAGCATTCTTGGTGGTGCTACTACAGTATTATTCAGTGTGTTTGCAAAATATTTGTTTCCATCAGCGTCTTTTACACGGATTCCAAGTCTTCTTGCCTGAGCATCTCCAAGGTTAGAGCAGCTTCCGACCTCGAAGTATTTCTTCTGTCTTGGTGACCATGCCTCAACGTCACAGGATTTTACTTTCAGATCTGCCAGATCTCCGGAGCAGCACTCAAGTGTACGGACCGGGATATCCATAGAACGGAACAGATCTACTGTGTTCTGCCATAATTTGTCATACCACATCTTGCTCTCTTCCGGTTTACATACAACGATCATTTCCTGTTTCTCAAACTGGTGGATACGGTATACTCCTCTTTCCTCGATACCATGTGCTCCTTTTTCTTTACGGAAACATGGAGAATAACTTGTAAGTGTCTGTGGAAGCTGATCCTCTGTCAGCATTGTATCGATGAATTTACCGATCATGGAATGCTCACTTGTACCGATCAGATACAGGTCTTCACCCTCTATTTTGTACATCATGGCATCCATCTCTGCAAAGCTCATAACTCCTGTTACTACATTACTTCTGATCATAAATGGAGGAATGCAGTAAGTAAATCCTCTGTCGATCATGAAATCTCTTGCATAAGAAATAACTGCAGAGTGAAGTCTTGCAATATCTCCCATAAGGTAATAGAATCCATTTCCAGCTACTTTTCCGGCACTTTCAAGGTCGATTCCATTAAAGCTTTCCATAATATCTGTATGATACGGAATTTCGTAATCAGGTACGACCGGCTCACCGAATTTTTCAATTTCAACGTTCTCGCTGTCGTCTTTTCCAATTGGTACAGAAGGATCGATAATATTTGGAATAATCATCATATTCTGTTTGATTTTAGCTTCTACTTCTTTTTCTTCTTTAGATAAAGCCTCTACTCGTTCTGCATTTTCCTGAACTTTTTTCTTTAACTCTTCTGCTTCTTCTTTCTTTCCCTGTGCCATACATGCACCAATCTGTTTGGAAATCTGATTCTTATCAGCACGAAGAGCCTCTACTTCCTGTTTAATCTCACGGTTTCTCTGGTCCAATTCGATAACTTCATCAACCAGTGGAAGCTTATCATCCTGGAATTTATTTTTGATATTCTGTTTTACGACCTCCGGGTTATTTCTGACAAATTTGATATCTAACATCTCTCATATCCTCCTTATTTTTCAATAATCTCGCTTTTTTCAATCTTTTCTATATCATGGAAGATGGCTTTATCCAGTGCCTCTGCCTCTTCCTCAGCAAGCTCTACATAGCTTTCACCTTTTACGATTTCTTTCACATAAGTGTAACATCCTTCACGACTGTGCATTGCATTGATGATCCAGCCGCTGTCATTTCCATCCAGCATAGCAAGTGCAAAACTCAGTTTTCCACCCATCTCGTTAAATGCATCGTATTTTACAATTCCGACTTTCTGGTAATTTGTCTCTAATTTACGGTTTAACTCACGGATTTCTGTTCTGTTCTGCTTTGTAAACTTAAGAACCGCCTCTGCTTCCTCGAATTTATCTTTCAGACTCTGCTCAAGGGATTTCCCATCTTTCCCTTTCATAAATGTTGCATAGCTGTTTTTCAAACGATTGTATTTCATGGTTACATTTACATATAGTATAAACAAAACTACGAATAGAATCAGCATAAACAGGAAAATAAATGCTGGATCTATCCCTAGTGCATTCAGTATCTTGCTTTCCATATTATTCTTCCTTTCCAATGCTCATAATCATATCGAACATTCGTTCTAATTCCTCATCAGAATAGTATTCTATCTCTATTTTACCTTTTCCATTCCCTTTAGATGCTATACTAACTTTTGTACCCATAACTTCTTTCATTTTATTTGCAAGGTCTTTATAAATGAAATCATTTACGGTCTTTACTTTTTCTTTTGGCTTTTTCGGATTTTTGATTTCTTTTACAAGCTTTTCTGTATCACGTACACTTAATTTTTCATCAAATATCCGGTTTGCCAGATTATACTGTTCGTCCTTATCGTCAATTGCAAGTAATGCTCTTGCATGTCCGGTCGAGATCATGTCATCAATAATCATTTGCTGAACACGCTCGTCCAATTTCAGAAGTCGCATAGAGTTTGTGACTGCAGTTCTGCTTTTTGATACACGCTCGGCCACTTCATCCTGTTTCAGATCAAATTCTTCCAACAATCTCTTAAATGCCATTGCTTCTTCAATTGGATTTAAGTTTTCTCTCTGGATATTTTCAATTAAACCGATTTCTACTATTTCCTGTTCTGTATACTCTTTTACAATAACAGGGACTTCTTTGACTCCGGCCTGTTTGGCAGCTCTCCAACGTCTCTCTCCTGCAATAATCTCATAATAATCTTTATTCTTTCTTACAAGAAGCGGTTGCAGTACTCCGAATTGTTTGATTGAATCTGCCAGTTCAAGAATTGCATCTTCATCAAACTTTTTACGCGGTTGATCTCGATTCGGCTCAACCATATTAATTTTCATCATTTGAATACCCGAACCTGACTCAGACTCCCTCTTTTCTTCAGCCGGCTCTTTTGCTAATGGCTTATTTGATTTCTCAGGAATCAGACTATCAAGTCCTTTTCCCAATCCTTTTTTCTTAACAGCCATGGGAACCTCCTTATTTTTTATTCTTCTCTTTCGATAACCTCATCAGCCAATCTCATATAGCTTTCTGCTCCTGTTGATTTTGGATCATACTTATTAATTGGCAATCCGTAACTTGGTGCCTCTGCCAGTCGAATATTTCTAGGAATTATAGTTTTATATATATTCTGTTGCAGATTGTCTTTTACATTCTCAACTACCTGAAGAGACAGATTCGTTCTGGCATCATACATTGTAAATACGACACCTTCTATTTCCAATTTTGAATTCAATCTGTCTTTTACTAATTCAACTGTATGTATTAACTGGCTGAGTCCTTCCAATGCATAGTACTCACACTGAATCGGTACAATAACAGAGTCTGCCGTAGTCATAGCATTAATCGTCAGCATACTCAAAGATGGTGGACAGTCTATAATTACAAAATCATACTGATCTTTTACCTGATCAATTGCATTTCTAAGAATATATTCTTTATCATCTACACCAATCAATTCAATTTCTGCTGCTGACAAATCAATACTGGTCGGAATAATATCAAGATTTTCAAGAACTTCTTTATTAATTACTTCTTTGATATCAACTTCTCCAATAATCAATTCATAAATAGACTTTTCCACAGAATCTTTATCTACACCCAGACCACTGGTGAGATTTCCCTGTGGATCCATATCAACAGCAAGAACCTTTTTCCCTTTTTCAGCAAGGCAAGCTGCAAGGTTGATAGATGTGGTAGTCTTACCAACTCCGCCTTTCTGATTAGCTACGGCAATAATTCTCCCCATATTATTAATTCACCTTTCATTCTACATTTCGTTACAAGTTATAGTATACCACAAATGTTTCACGTGAAACATAGTTTTTTGTCTAAATTTGTGAAAATAAGGATATAAGATTCAAGAATGCCTCGGCATTCTTGCTGCGAGGTGCGCGTCATGCAATTGCATGACATACTTCTACTACGCTCCCATTACTTTTATTCTCGTGTCGAGAGTAACGAATCTGTGCTTTACTCTTTTTAATGTTTCACGTGAAACATATTATATATGTAAGAGCAGTGGCTGAAATATAATAGAAAAAGGACTTTTTCAAGCATAGGTTGTTTTTCAATTCATTGTGAGTATAGTGTTATATCAAAAAATTACTGTTTGAATCTCCTTGAAACGAATTTGTTTTTGATATAATCATATACGACTTAACACTGAATTGAAATGAATAAGCTTATCTTCACTTCTTTTCAATGTTTCACGTGAAACATATTTATATAAAAAAGAGTTTTGGATATGAAATAAAAAAAAAGAGTTCTCAAACATATATTGTTTTTTAATCCATTACAAGTATAGTGTTATATCAAAAATTATCGTCTGAGTCTCGTAGAGACGAATTTAATTTTGATATAATCATATACGCCTTTAACATAGGATTGAAATGGATATTCTTATCTTCACTTCTTTTCAATGTTTCACGTGAAACATTCTTATATATAAGTAGTGACTACGATATATAATAGAAAAAGGACTTTTTCAAGCATAGGTTGTTTTTCAATTCATTGCGAGTATAGTTTTATATCAAAAATTACTGTTTGAGTCTCGTAGAGACGAGTTTAATTTTTGATATAATCATATACGACGCAGCAATGAATTGAAATGACCTGTTTGAGAAAGTCCTTTTTCTATTTACTATTACTATTATACTTTTATATAATGTTTCACGTGAAACATCTCAATCTTATAATGGTTCTTTCGCCGGCAAACCTGCTTTTCGTGGATATTTCTTTGCAGTATTCTTGTTCTTCTTTATTTTTACAAATGATCTTCCGATATCTGTATCTGGCAACTGGAATTTTACCACTTCTTCGATTTTTCCACCTAATATCTGTACTGCTTTTTTTGAGTTGTTTAACTCTTCATCAATTTCTCCGGATTTATAAGGCATAAAACATCCACCTACTTTTACATAAGGAAGACAATATTCTGATAAAGTCGCCAGATTTGCTACTGCACGGGAAACACACAGATCATATTGT
>UMEJ01008239.1_pt1 | contig 12762 bp, 10 predicted proteins | sample 1964731 | NCBI WGS metagenome assembly UMEJ01 (sample SAMEA4836018, study PRJEB28245) | human gut metagenome | biome: gut microbiome; material: fecal sample | place: Denmark | collected 2008 | reverse complement strand
CAAGTCCCACCCACTGCTTATTGCTCCTCGCAACCCCCGCAGGGGCCTTACTTGATTCGGTTAAACTTTCTGGTTATATGGTTAATTGATGTTAATTGATTCCCAGCTCCTTTTTTACTTCTCCAATTTCCGGAATAGACGGTGTCGCTCCCGGTCTTGAAACTGCAATGGAAGATGCCTTTGCAGCCATTCTCAAAGCTTCCTGAATGCTTCTTCCTTCAATAGTTGCCGCAATAAAATATCCTGTAAACGTATCACCGGCCGCCGTAGTATCCACCGCTTTTACCTTAAAAATATCCTGAAAAACTTTCTCTTTCCCATCATAATAAACTGCCCCATCACTGCCCAATGTCAGTACGAAGCGGGCATTCGGGAACTTCTCTGCCATGGCATCCAGAATCTGATCTTTATCTTTAAATCCGGTAATCTGCTCTCCTTCAATTTCATTCAAAAGAAACAGATGCACCTTACTAAGATCGCAGGTACTCAGCTTATCATCAAACGGTGACGGATTCATTACAATTTTCATCTTTTTCTCATAAGCCTGGTCAATAATATAGTCCAGCATATTGATTTCATTCTGTAAAATCAGGTAATCGCCCTCTCCGAAATCTGCCAGAACTTCATCCACAAATTCCTTCGTCTGCATCTGATTAGTTCCACCATAAAGAATAATACAGTTCTGCGCATTCTTATCCACCTGAATCATGGTATGACCGCCTTTTACCGGCATTCTGCGGATATATCTGGTATCTACCCCTGCTTCCTTACATGCATCCAGAAGGATATCCCCATCTGTTCCAACAATCCCGGCATGATAAACAGGAACTCCCGCCTTTGCCAGAGCAATAGACTGGTTCAGTCCCTTTCCGCCGCTGAAAACTTCCAGTTTAGACGAATGCTGAGTCTCACCGCCTACAATAATGTGGTCCACAGAATATACATAATCCACATTTAATGAACCATAGTTTAATACCTTCATGTAAAAATTCCTCCATTTATTTCGTTTTTACTGTACGAAATTTATCTGAACAGTGTTTATATCTATATTATGTTGTACAAGTCAACTTCCGTCAACCTTATTTTCTGAAAATTTTACTATAATAATTGATATAGATTTTTATAGAATTGCTATAGTTTTCTTTTGTAGTCAATCGGATATTCGCAATCCGCTTTCGCTACGTGGCTCTACACCAAATAACTGCTTCGCAGTATATCAGAAGGGGCTTGTACCCCTTCTGATACAAGCAAGTCCCCACCCACTGCTTATTGCTCTTCTCAATTGAAGCAGGGGACTTACTTGATTTGATTAAATTGTAACACGAACCAAAACCGGTTACAATCATCTCTCATTGACTTTTCCATACTGTTGTGTTACCCTAACAGCAGTAAAAAAATTTGCATATGGATAATAACAACGGGAGCCTGTGTGACAGGCTGAGAGGAAGATATATCTTCGACCGCACCTGATATGGATAATGCCAGCGTAGGGAATGTATGAATGAATCGAAATCTGCCAGTGTATTATTCCGGCAGATTTTTTATATTCCACAACTTAAGGAGGTTCACAATGAACACAGACAGAGCAAAAACATTCCGAATGGTTATGCTCGCCATGATGGTTGCCATCGGCGTAGTCATTTCACCAATTCTGAGAATCGAGGGAATGTGCCCGACCGCACACCTGATCAACATCGTCTGTTCCGTACTTCTGGGACCATGGTATTCACTTCTGTGTGCCACTCTCATCGGAATTATCCGTATGATGTTTATGGGTATCCCACCACTGGCACTGACAGGTGCCGTATTCGGTGCATTTTTATCCGGTGTTTTCTACCGCGCATCCCATGGAAAAATCATCTGCGCAGTGATCGGTGAAATCTTCGGAACCGGTATTATCGGTTCTCTGGTTTCCTATCCTGTCATGGCATTTCTTATGGGAAGAAGTGGACTGAACGCATTCTTTTACACACCAATGTTTCTGGCAGCAACCTGCATGGGCGGTACCATCGCCTACTTCTTCCTGAAAGCATTAAGCCACTCAGGAATGCTTGCCAAATTTCAGCAAAGCCTTGGAGCAAAAGTATATGATCGAAAATCAGACAAGAACCAGACAACTCACCAGAGCAGCACAGCCGCTGATTCACTGCATCACTAATCCGATTTCTATCCATGACTGTGCCAATATCATCCTGGCGGCAGGAGGCCGCCCAATCATGGCAGAACACCCTGCGGAAGTAGCCGAAATCACCAGCCACGCGCAGGCACTGGCATTAAACCTCGGGAACATCACCGATGCCCGTATGGAGTCCATGCCGAAGTCCTTAAAAACTGCTGGCATCATTCACATTCCAGTCATGCTCGATCTGGTAGGAACTGCATGTAGCACTCTTCGCTATGAATTTGCGCAAAAACTTATGAACATTCATATGCCAGAACTTCTAAAAGGAAATATGTCCGAACTCCTTGCGATGTCTGGACAGACCGCTCACGCGATCGGTATCGACGCAGGTACACAGGATACTCTCACAGACGCCAACCGTTCCCATCTGCTGGAACTCTTCCAGGAAAAAGCAGCTCAGTGGAACACCACACTCCTTATTACCGGAAAAGAAGATATGGTTGTCTCAGCCGACAAATGTACATTCATTATGCGCGGCACTCCTGCCATGTCGCAGATTACCGGAACCGGATGTATGCTTGGAATGATCTGTGCTACTTATCTGGCAGTTACCGATCCGTTCACTGCTGCCGTATCTGCTGCTACAGAATTTGGCATTGCCGGGGAAAAAGCAGAAAAAAACAGCTCCGGTCCCGGAAGTTTCCAGGTGGAACTGTTCGATCAGTTTTATAATCTTACACAGCAGGATATTTTTTAGCCGAATCAAGTAAGTCTCTCCGAATAAACTGCATAACAGTTATTCCGTGTAAAACTATGTATCGAAAGCAGCTTAAAAATACCCTCTTATTTAAAAAGTCCTTCCAGATGCTTCAGATAAATTCTTATCTCGTTAATCTCGGAAGGACTTTTTCTTTTACTAAAATAAAAAATTTCTTATTCTATATGCTTTTATAACAATCAATCGGATATTCGCCATCCGCTTTCGCTACTTGATTCGGTTAAACTCTTGCTATTCTATTATATTTCTTAAGTATCTCACGCCTCCGCTCCACGCATCTTCGCCAACTCTCTTCTGGCAAACACAATCGCCAGCACAAATGCCGCAGCATCAGCAATCGGACCTGCATACATCACGCCATCAATTCCCATAAATAACGGGAAGATAACAATCAATGGCAACAGGAAAATTACCTGTCGTGTCAGTGACATAACAATACCCAGCTTCGCCTTTCCAATAGATGTAAAGAATCCGGATGACATTGGCTGAATTCCATTTGCAAATGTCATAAACATAAAGATTTTCAGATAACGTTCCGCAAACTGGAAATACAGATCACTTCCTGTTCCAAAAATCCCCACAATCTGGTGTGGAAACAGCTGGAAACATAAAAAGAATATCGTTGCGATTACCGTACAGGCAGTTACAGAATAACAATACGCCTGTCGAACTCTGTCATATTTTTTCGCTCCGTAATTAAATCCCCAGATTGGCTGACTTCCCTGAGAAATTCCAATGCAGATAGCCATAAATACCTGATTTACCTTAGAAATAACTCCAACACACGCAATCGGAATATCACTTCCATAAACCGAATTTCCACCATAATAACGCAGAATATTATTCAGCACGATCTGCACAATTGCCATGGCAATCTGGTTAATACAGGAAGCAAGCCCCAGTGAAATAATTGCCTTCAGGTATCTCATTCTCGGTTTCAGCATCTCACTTGTCAGACTCATATTTCGGAATTTCCAAAAATATACAACTACCAGAATTCCAGAAACGATCTGCCCAATCACAGTTGCCCATGCAGCGCCCTTAATTCCCCATCCAAATACAAAAATAAATAATGGATCAAGAATCGTATTGATAACCGCACCTATCATAATACAAGTCATAGAATAAGTCGGGCTTCTGTCCGCTCTGACAACATGATTGCCTCCAACAGACAAAATATAAAACGGAAGTCCAAATGCAGTAATTCCTGTATAATCAACCGCATACGGCATCACATCCGTAGTTGCCCCAAACAATGTCAGCAACGGTTTCAAAAACACCAGAACAATCACCGCAAGAATCACACCACTGATTACCAGTGAAGATAAAGCCGTACCTGCAATCCCACTGGCCTTCTTCTCCCGTCCTGCTCCCATTTCCAGATTATAATTCGATGCACCTCCGATTCCCAGAAGCAACGCCAGTGCAGTGGCAATCGTCGTAACAGGAAATGCCACATTGGTAGCTGCATTTCCCAGCATTCCCACACCCTGTCCGATAAAAATCTGGTCCACAATATTGTACATTGCGCTGACCAGCATACTGATAATCGCAGGAATCGCAAACTTTGCGATCAGTCCACCCATCGGTGCTACACCAAGTGGATTTTGTCCCAGTGAGTTCGCTTCCCGCGTACCTTGATTATTTTTTTCCAAGTAAAATTCTCCTTCTTTCCCTCAATTTTTCATAGGTTTTTCATTCGCAGCGTTATCCTTAATCTCCGTAACTGCCACTTATTTATAGTAAAATCCTATTTTTAATTTTACAGCACAGCATTTACTTTACCATTTCTTAATCTTTCCTGCAATGCAAAAAGCATGCAAACTCTTTCTGTTTTTAAAAGATTTACATGCCTTTTCTGTTATTATTTACTTTGTATTTTCTGAGCTTATTCACCAAAACATAATTCACAGTGCATAAATGTATTCGTCCAGTGGATATTAACATTCAGCTTTCTCTACTGACAGAAATACACATACCCCACTCCTGAATTACAGCATCTCGATCAACGCAGCAATTCGTGTATTCAGCTGTCCCACATCCGACTGAGAATAATCAGTCTCCACATGAAGATACGGAATCTTCTTTTCTTCCCTTACAAATCTGCCAACCTTACCGGCTTCCACATTATATGTATGACAGGCCTGTAAAGTCATCTCCACAACTGCCTCTACCTGATATTCATCAATCAGCTCATTCAGAAGCTCAAAACGATTCGGATTCGGAGTCATAACTGAACATCCGATATTCAGATAACGTCTCGCAATTGCCTCATAGATATCCGGATCACTCTCATCAATCAGTCTGTCCACACTCTTTGCACCGGAACAGTTTTCAAAAGCAACAACCACGCCGCCGTTTTCTTCAATGGCCTTCACAACTTTCATCGTAGCTCCGCCCATTGGACATCCTGTGATCAGGATACGATGTTTCTTTCCTTCATTTTTGCCTGCTGCATATTCTTCTTTTACCTTCGCTGTCAGTGCATCAATCTCTGCCGGAACCTTAGAACGGTCAAATTTAAAGGTTGTTCCATACAAAACATTGTAAAGATTTTCTCCTTTCATCGGTGCCGGATCCATTTTCATCAACTCATAGAAATCTTTCAATGCGCGACGTCCTTCATTACTGATACGAACTGCTTCACGCAGTTTCTCCTCTGTAATTTCCACGTCAAATTTCTTCTCCAGATATTCCTTGAATCGGATAATTTCACTCTTCCAATACTGCAATGCAGCCTCTGTCTGTTTATGCGGAAGTTCCAGAATAAATACATCTTTAAACTCAGACATAAACTCATACATTTTCTTTTTACCATCACAGGTAGTCTCTCCAACTACAACATCTGAAAAATAAAAGAATGGACATTTATCCGTCACTGCAAAACCATAGCTTGCCTTGATCAATGGGCAGAGATTTTTCGGCAGTGTCTGCTCAGCCACCGGAATCGTCTCATCAGACATCGAACATAAACCTACAGAAGCCGCACCCATCGCCATCGCGATCTCCTATGGAAAATAAGTACAGTAAGAACCAATAACCGGAATATTCTGGTCCTTAATCTTCTTAATTGCAAGAAATGAATTCTTCCTCTGCTCTGCAAACTCCCCAAATACTTCAGGTAAATCTTTAATTACTTCCATTTTATATGTACCTCTCTTTCTTATATAGTTTTATTTCATTTATTTCGTTTTCTCTCTTGCAAGTAATGCCGCGCCAAGTGCTCCTGCATACCTTCCGTCTCTCATAGCACTGACATTACATTCCAGTTTCTCCGAGAGAATCTCTGCAAAATACGGACATTCACTCAGTCCTCCCGTAAGAATCACTGTCCCATGAAGCTGTTTTCTCCTTGCAAGCTGAGCTACCTTTTCTGCCACAGAATGAACCACTCCCGCCGCAATATCTTCCCTGCTTCGTCCCTCTCCGATCATACTGATCACTTCAGACTCCGCAAACACCGTACATAGCGAACTGATTGATACCGCATTACCCTGTGAGGCCAGTTCAAATAATTCCTCAATCGTAACTCCCAGCCTGTTCGCCATAATCTCCAGAAACTTGCCCGTCCCTGCAGAACATTTATCATTCATAAGAAAATCCTGGATCATCCCCTGCTCTACCAGAATCACCTTTGTATCCTGACCACCTACATCAATAATAGCGCAGTCATTTCCCGCCATTTCTCTTCCGCCTCTTCCATGACACGTAATCTCCGTTATCACAAAATCCGCATAATCCACCGCCACACGTCCATATCCTGTAGCGGCTACTCGAACCACTTCACCCTTTACATCAATTCCTTCAGCCAGAAGTCTTGAAGCAATTTCTGAAGCCGTCTCCTTACTACTCCAACCTGTAGGAAGCACAAATTTAATTTCCTTATCACCAGTCACAACCGTTTTAGAAGCTGTCGATCCAATATCAATTCCAACGTAATATATTTTTCTCACCTGCCCTTCCTATCGCAATTCCAAAAAATACTGCAATAAGCCAACCCATCAGAACGCAAAACCCTGCGTCAGCACGCCTGCAGATATCTTCCTTGTCCTTCGCATTCTGCCGAACTGTCTTATTTGCATTATTTTCTGGAATTGCTATAGATAAATTAAGGTCTGCATTTACCTTATGTTACTTTCTATAATTTCCATTATACACTTACAATTTAAAAAGCAGAAATTCAAAAACATAATAAAAGCAGGGGATTTATTGTATTTGTCAATAAATCACTCCTGCTCTTAAGTCAGTTACCATGAGGCAAACAAGTCTCTGCCTACTACTTATTCATCTTTTCAATTGAAACAGAGGACTTCCTTGATTCGGTTAAAATCTAGTATGCTTATTCACATACTTCGCCTTATACTTCGAATACACAATCGTCTGATCCTTATACAGCCCATAATATCCTGAAGCCGCATAACTGATAGACACCGCGATCAGATAAAAAGAAACACCCTTAAATCCAAACATCTCAAATGCAATCAAAATCGATGTAATCGGACAGTTTGTCACTCCACAGAACACAGCAGCCATACCACATGCCGCACAGATAGACGGTGAAAGTCCCAGCCAGTTTCCCATCACACATCCAAACGTTGCCCCGATACAAAACGACGGTACAATCTCACCACCACGAAATCCTGCACGCATCGTCAATGCGGTCAAAATCAGTTTCCAGAAGAAATCCAATGGCCTTGCCTGCCCTTCTTCCACTGCTTTCTCAATCAATTCCGCACCAGCTCCCATATAATCTGTTGTCCCGAGAAGCAATGTAATTCCAATTACAAGACAGGCACCCACAACTACACGGATATAAGAATTTTTAATCCATCTTGTATAAACCCCTGCAACACCGTTCAATACCATACAAAATACAATACTGACCACTGCACATCCACATGCCACAACTCCCATTTTCAAGCCAGTCTCAATCGTCAGCTCCGGAATATCCACCACATGAAAAGCCTCTGGCGTAACTCCCATTCCGGCAGCAAACCCAGATGCGACCAATGAAGCGATCATACAAGGCATCAATGCCGTATAATACATAACTCCCACACTTACAACTTCCAGCGCAAACACAGCTGCCGCCATCGGTGTTCCAAACAATGCGGAGAAAGCTGCACTCATACCGCACATAACAATCACATGCCGATCCTCTTCATCCAGATGAATCCATCTTCCGAGCTGATTCGCAATACTTCCGCCAAGCTGAATCGCAGCTCCCTCACGTCCCGCGGAACCACCCGCCAGATGCGTAAGCGCCGTAGAAATAAAAATCAACGGTGCCGACAAAAGTGGCACATCATCCTGTGATCTTACCGTAGAAAGTACCTGATTTGTACCTCCATCATCCTTACCAAATTTCTCATACAGAAATACAATAATCAGTCCCATCATCGGCAACAAATAAAACGTCCATCCATTTTCCTTCCTGTAACTGGTCACTCCTTTTAACACAAAAGAAAACAGCGTACTGGCCGCCCCCACAATACATCCCACAACAACTGCTATCATCAGCCATTTCACAAGATTCCCCACATCACGCTGAATCTCACCACTATAATATTGCAGTTTCCTTTTTAATGTACTTTCTTCCACCGGACTATATTCTTTCGGACTTTGTTCTTCTGTACTCTGCTTCTTTGTGCCATTCTCCTGAATTGCGCACTTTTCCTCTTTCTTCATTTCCCCCTCTTGCCTTTCCTATAACAACCTCAGGATTGCTATAAATTATCTTTTTTGTAACTTCCTCTACCACTACAATAATTTCCGCTCAGAAAATTGTAACTGTTTTTATTCTAGCATATCTCAAGTATATCTTCCATATGTACAAAAACAGAAAAACTATCTTATATAAAATTTTTTACGTAGCTTCATTAACGTGTTATACTTACATCATCAAAGCTGAATACTTTTTTCAAAACACAATTCCAGCTTCATCCAGGAGGATTAAATTTATGAAAGCATACGAACGTTTATTATCTTATGTAAAAGTTTTCACCCCAAGCAGCGAAGAAACCAATACATCCCCATCCACACAATACCAGTTCGACCTTGCCAGACAGCTTGTGCAGGAGTTAAAAGAACTGGGAGTAGATGACGCCAGTGTAGATGAACATTGTTATGTCTATGGACACATTCCGGCAACCAACGGATATGAATCTCGCAAAAAGCTCGGTTTTATCGCACATATGGATACCGTATCTGATTTCTGCGATCATCCGGTTACTCCCGTTGTTACTCCAGATTATGACGGCAAAGAACTTACACTTGGAACCAGCGGCAGAGTTCTCTCCCCGAAAATGTTTCCTCATCTCTCAACCTTAAAAGGCAGAACTCTGATTACTTCCGACGGAACCACAATTCTCGGCGCAGATGATAAAGCCGGAATCGCCGAAATCATGACCATGATTGAACGACTGAACAGTGAAAATATCCCTCATGGCCCACTCTCCATCGCATTCACTCCAGACGAAGAAATTGGAATGGGACCAGCGCATTTTGATGTAAAAAAATTTGATGCAGATTACGCCTACACACTCGACGGCGATACAGAAGGCGAAATCCAGTACGAAAACTTCAATGCAGCCAGAGCAGTTGTAGAATTTACCGGCGTCAACGTCCACCCCGGTTCATCCAAAAACACCATGGTAAATGCAGCATTAGTCGCTATGGAATTTAATTCCATGCTTCCATCAGCCGATACTCCACGCGATACCGAAGACTATGAGGGATTTTTCCACCTTTGTTCCATGAACGGCGATGTATCAAACGCTACTCTCGATTACATCATCCGCGATCACGATATCTCATCCTTCGAAGCCCGCAAAAAAATAATGCAACACATCACCAAAATCTTAAATGAAAAATGGGGCACCGGAACTGTAAACCTTACCATCACAGAACAATACCGAAACATGAAAGAAATCATCGACACATGCATGGAACTGATCGACTGCGCAGTTTCTGCATGCAAAGAATGCAATACCTCACCACTGATCACTCCGATCCGCGGCGGCACAGACGGCGCCCAATTAAGCTTCATGGGCCTGCCTTGCCCAAACCTCGGAACCGGCGGACATGCTTATCATGGACCTTATGAGCACATCACTGTAGAAGGTATGGATATCGCTGTTGAAGTAGTATTAAAGATTGTTGAATTATTTTATAAATAATTTCTATTTAACCAGATTAAGCAAGTACCAATAAACTGCAAAAAGTTATTCCGCATAAAAACACGTAACGTAAGCGAATGACTTTATCTGCTTAATTGACTTACTTCTCTTTATGGAAAACAAGACCCTCACTGCCAGATAAATATAACAGTGAGGGTCTCATTATTTATATATATTTCCATTTTCAAGCGCAACAGATATATTTATTGGCAATCCGCTTCGCTGCTTACTCATAACTGCTTTACAGTTTGTTTAAAGCACAAGTACTCATATTAACGTTCTTCCCAATCTCTTCCTTCTCTGCAAAAGGTCCAGGAATTACCTTAGCACCTCTATGTCCACCAAAGTAGTCAGAGTCAAATCTTATCGGTGTTCCATCCGGATTTTCAAAAAATTCTTCCGGTTCAAAAGCTTTTCCTAAAATTTCTGTATTAATCATACGGTCCGAGAAATCTCCAAGAATCTCGTATATATTCGTATCCAGAATATATTTTCCATCTTTCTCTGTCAACTCTACCTTTGCGTTCTCAGAAGAAACAAAACCATCTTTCTCATGTTTCCATGCTTTGGCTCCATTAAGATAAACGTTTCCTTCACTCCACACCGGTAAATGATCAAAATGAACTGGTTCCAGTTTTTTCATATCAGCAGGTTTTGTGAAATCAAACTGGGAAATCCATTCGTCATAAGTTGGATACTCATCAAACATCCATGTTCCGACTCTTCGATTCTCAGAATCAAATCCATCGTCAGAATCATGCATTGTAATAAAATCTTCTGAAGGCCATTTCTGCACAAAAATATTATTATAGAAACGGTCATCTCCATGAAGTATTGTCATAAATCCCATGACCTCTGTGCGATGAGGCATATGATAAGGAGTATAACGCCATCCGGTTCCTTCACCCACACAAGTTAAAGCACCACAGATCAGGTTATGTACCATAGCCACTCCCTGCGTAGCGAAACGCAGACTGACATCTGACAAAAGAATATTGTTATCAATAAGAGTCGGCCCATGACCTACCTCAACAAAAATATCCTGACACATCATGCCGCCTTTTAGCTGTTTTGCAAATGCCGGACGCTGGTTATCATGAAGAAGGTTCTGAGAAAGTCGCGTACCCTGAGCTTCCCAGTCACACCAGATTCCCATCGTACAGTGATGAATATGATTTCTCCTCATAATAACATCAATTGCAGCATGCATCTTAATTCCTGCAATCTCTGCTCCACCAAGTTCCATCATATTGTTGATATGATGAATATGGTTGTCCTCAATAATACTGAATACACCACCCATTCGGCCAATAATACCACCCTGTTCACAATGATGGATATTATTTCGGCGGATAATATGACTTCCTACCTTTTCTTTAAGCCATCCATGATACTGTCCCCGGCATACCGCATCTCTTTCCATTTGTGTAGGGCTCTTAACATATTTATTAGTAAAATAATGATCGTTATCAGGATCATAATATTTTCCAAGAGAAATACCTGCACATTTACTGTTAGAAATTTCGCAGTCCTCAATAATCCATCCTTTACTCCAATGAGGGCCAATCATGCCATCCTGATAAGCTGCCGGAGGAGCCCAGGTAGTAGCTGCTTTGGTAACTCCAAAACCACTGACTGTGATATATCCTACACCGGTTTTGGATGGCATAAAGCATTCACGACGTACGTTGATTTCTACATTTTCCTCATTCGGATTTTTTCCATGGAAATTAGCATAAATTACTGTCTCATCTTTTTCCTGATCCTGCTCTGTATACCATTTATAAGTAGATTCTTCCGGAACCCAGCTACACTCATAAACCGCACCTTTGATGCATTCTTCCACGCTTCCTGCTTCATAAAGAGCACGATTATTGAGATATACGCATCCTGTATGTTTATCAGCTTTTGCAAAATACCAGTCTCCATAAACCATAGTTGTATATGGATTATAGCTACCAAAAAGACTATTCGCTACACGACATACCCATACATCTTCCTTATAAGGAACCCATGTCTGGATACGTTCTGCTCCAGTGATAACTGCTCCAAGAGGCTCCACACTTCTATAAGTAATTCTGTTCTCCTCTGTACCGGCATGAACCGGATCTACATATTCCCGGTAAATTCCAGGAGCTACGAGAACTTCATCCCCCGGTTGTGCAATTTTCGCTGCATCATTGATATGGCGAAACGGCATCTGCTCCGTACCATTACCGTCATGACCAGCTTTTCCATTTACATAAATCTTCATGTAAAAACCCTCCCATGTATCTCCCTAAATCTCTCCCACTGCTTATTGCTTTCCACAATTGAAATAGGAAGCATACTCAATTCGATTAAATTAGATTCTATAGACTTTACTGACAATTTTAAATCTCATTTTTCTATAATACAATATATTTTTAATCCTATTTTCTATAATATTCTATAAATAGTTAATGTTTACTTCATGTCAGGTAATATATTTCGCAATATAAATTTATACTAATTGCATAAATTTATATTGTATGTCTCAGGATTTTGGCAGATACATGTCGAAGTACCTCACGGAATAGTAATATATAAACAAGAAACTGTATATGAACCGTTAGAAGTCTGTTTATCTATTTTTCCACACAAAAAAACCAGCTAGTAATTAGCTGGTTTTTACTGTATCTTCAAAACTACATACATGTTGACAT
>UMEJ01037226.1_pt1 | contig 12963 bp, 10 predicted proteins | sample 1964731 | NCBI WGS metagenome assembly UMEJ01 (sample SAMEA4836018, study PRJEB28245) | human gut metagenome | biome: gut microbiome; material: fecal sample | place: Denmark | collected 2008 | reverse complement strand
TCTCTGCGCGGTGCAAGAGGTAACTCAGGTGTTATCCTTTCCCAGCTTCTTCGTGGTTTTACCAAGAGCGTTAAAGGTAGCAAGGAATTGGATGCCAGCGCTATCGCAGCAGCGATGGAGAAAGGTGTGGAGACTGCATACAAGGCGGTTATGAAACCGAAAGAAGGAACAATTCTTACTGTTGCAAGAGAAGCAGCTGCGAAAGCTGTTGAAATTGCAGAGACAGCAGAGGATCTGGATACATTCTTTAAAGGTGTGATTGCTCATGCAGAGGAAACTCTGGCGAAGACACCGGAGATGCTTCCTGTTTTGAAAGAAGCAGGAGTAGTGGACTCTGGCGGACAGGGACTCCTGGAAGTATATCATGGTGCATATGATGGTTTCCTTGGTAAAGAGATCGATTATACTCAGTTTGATAAAGCGAAAGGACCTGCAGTAACTAAGATTGATGCTCAGACAGAGGCTGACATTAAATTTGGCTATTGTACAGAATTTATCATTCTTCTGAATCAGCCGATGTCCGGGGAGACAGAGCATGAATTCAAGAAATTCCTTATGTCACTGGGTGATTCTATCGTTCTTGTCGCAGATGATGAAATCGTGAAAGTACATGTTCATACAAATCATCCTGGACAGGCAATCGAGAAAGCTCTTACATTTGGTGCTCTTTCCCGCATGAAGATTGACAATATGCGTGAGGAACATCAGGAGAAACTGATCAAAGATGCCCAGAAGCTGGCGAAAGAGCAGGCTGAACAGGAAGAGAAAGAAGTAGCAGCACAGCCTCCGAAGGAAGTTGGGTTTATCTCCGTATCTGTTGGTAATGGAATGACAGAGATTTTTAAGGAACTGGGTGTAGACTATCTGATCGAAGGTGGTCAGACAATGAACCCAAGTACAGAAGATATGCTGAATGCAATCGCAAAAGTAAATGCAAAGACCATCTATATCTTCCCGAATAATAAGAATATTGTTCTTGCTGCAAATCAGGCAAGAGATCTTACAGAAGATAAAGAGATCGTAGTTGTTCCGACTAAGACAATTCCGCAGGGAATCACTGCTATGATCAGCTATGTGCCTGAGAAGAACAGTGCTGAGAATACAGAGGCAATGCTTCAGGCAATCGAGAATGTCAAGACGGGACAGGTTACTTATGCGGTTCGTGATACCAGAATTGATGATAAGGAGATTCATGAGGGAGATATCATGGGTATCGGTGATCATGGAATCCTGGCTGTTGGTAAGGATCGTGTGGAAGTTACGAAGGAGACTGTTGCAGAGATGGTGGATGAGGATTCTGAGGTGATTAGTATTTATTATGGTGCTGATACTGAGAAAGCGGAAGCTGAGGAACTGGCAGCAGCACTTGAGGAGGCTTATCCGGATTGTGATGTGGAACTTAATGCGGGCGGACAGCCGATTTATTATTATGTTATTTCCGTTGAATAATGGTCGTTAGGATTTAAATGAATATTTATAGGTAAATGAGGACGGATATAGGTCGCCGGAGAGGTGAGGTATATCCGTTTTCGTATTTCAATAGGGGACGGCAGGAAAATTATTTGTTTTTATATGCGGTTTCAGGCTCTAAGATATTCCAAGCTATTAAAAACAAATAATTTTCCTGCCTGGTATTTAAATGTGATACGAAATATTTATGGAAAGAAAGGAAGCTGTGGTATATGTCAACATCTTTGCGTACGTTGAAGGGTGTAGGTGAGAAAACAGAGAAGCTGTTTTCGAAAATCGGGGTGACGGATGTGGAGTCGCTGTTGAGTTATTATCCCCGGAATTATGATGCGTATGAGGAGCCGGTGGAGATTAAAGCAGTGGAGGAGGGCTCTGTTGTGGCAATTTCCGGGACGGTTGTTACGGGGGTATATGTGAATCAGGTGAGAAATCTTCAGGTGATTACAACTACGGTGGCGGATCTTACAGGGAGGCTTTCGGTTACCTGGTTTAATGCGCCGTATTTGCGTTCTACGGTGAGAAAAGGGTGTGCTTTTATTCTGAGGGGAAGAATCGCGAGAAAGCAGGGAAAGTTGCAGATGGAGCATCCGGAGATTTTTACTCCGGCGGCTTATGAGGAGATTCTGCATAGTCTTCAGCCGATTTATGGGCTGACTTCAGGGCTTTCGAATAAGACAATCGTGAAGCTGCTTCATCAGGTGTTGAAGGAGCAGAATCTTCAGGCGGAGTATCTGGCGGATGAATTTAAGGAGAAGTATCATCTGGCAGACAGGAATTTTGCAGTTCCGGCGATTCATTTTCCGAAGAATATGCAGGAGTTGTTATCTGCCAGGAGGCGTCTGGTGTTTGATGAGTTTCTTCTTTTTATTCTTGCGGTGCAGAGGTTGAGGGAGAAGACGGAAGAGGCGCCGAATGCGTTTCCGATGCATCCTGTCTGGACGACGGAGAAGATTATAGAGGATTTGCCGTATGACTTGACGAAGGCTCAGCTGAATGTCTGGCATGAAATTGAGAGGGACTTAAGTGGCCAGGCGTTGATGTCCAGACTGGTTCAGGGAGATGTGGGAAGCGGAAAAACGATTCTGGCTTTTCTGGCGATGATTATGACGGTTGAGAATGGTTATCAGGCTGTTTTGATGGTGCCGACGGAGGTTTTGGCGAGGCAGCATTTTCAGGCGATGGAGAAGTTGTTGCAGGAGCATAATATAGAATTTGGTCATCCGGTACTGCTTACCGGATCGGATACGGCGAAGGAGAAGCGGGAAAAATATGCGCTGATCGCATCGAAAGAGGCGAATCTGGTCATAGGAACGCATGCTTTGATACAGGAGAAGGTGCAGTATAATAATCTGGGGCTTGTTATTACGGATGAGCAGCACCGTTTCGGTGTGAAGCAGAGGGAAGCCCTGACGACGATGGGAAATCCGCCGAATGTTTTGGTAATGAGTGCAACACCGATTCCGCGTACTCTTGCTATCATTATTTATGGTGATCTGGATATTTCTGTGATTGATGAGCTTCCGGCGCAGAGACTTCCTATTAAGAATTGTGTTGTGGATACTTCTTATCGGCCCAAGGCTTATTCTTTTATGGAGAAGCAGATCCGTCAGGGACGTCAGGTTTATGTGATCTGTCCGATGGTTGAAGAGAGTGAGGGCATGGATGGAGAGAATGTTCTGGATTATACGATGAAGTTACGGAATGTTTTTCCGCCGGATATTAAGGTGGCGTCTCTTCATGGGAAGATGAAGGCGAAAGAGAAGAATGCGGTCATGGAGGCTTTTGCAGCGGGAGAAATCCAGGTTCTTGTGTCGACGACGGTTGTGGAGGTAGGCGTGAATGTGCCAAATGCGACAGTGATGATGGTGGAGAATGCGGAGCGTTTTGGACTGGCACAGCTTCACCAGCTTCGTGGGCGTGTAGGGCGTGGAGAATATCAGTCCTATTGTATTTTTATGCAGGGAAATGGGGCGAAGGAGACTTCGAAACGTCTGGAAATTCTGAATAAATCTAATGATGGATTTTACATCGCAGGGGAAGATCTGAAGCTTCGAGGCCCTGGAGATTTGTTTGGAATCCGCCAGAGTGGTCTGCTGGAGTTTAAACTTGGAGATATTTATCAGGATGCGGATATCCTGAAAGCAGCCAGTGAGACAGCGGCAGATATTCTTTCTCTGGATGAAGATTTAAGCCTTCCGCAGAATCAGGAATTGCAGAAAAAGCTGTCTGAGTATATGAAAGAAGATTTGCAGAATCTGGGATTATAAGTAATATTGCACAAAATGGGAGCGAAAGAATATAGGAAAAGGCTGTCTGTTTGTAGTAATTTTTCCATGTAAAGGCAAAAATCATTGCAAAAACAGGAGATTAGTAGTATTCTATTTCCATAAAAAGAATAATTATACCTTGTAAGGAGGCTATCAAATGGCAACAAAAAAAACTACAGCAGATCTCAATACATCCACTGCGAAGACAACCAAAGTTAAAGAGGCTCCTGCAAAGACAACTGCTTCAGAAGTAGCTGTAAACAAAGAAGCTGAGAAGAAAGAAACCGATAACAAAGAAACTGCAAAGAAAGAGGCAGCAAAAACAACTAAAACTACAGCAAAGAAGACAACTACAAGAAGAACAACAAAGAAGACTGCAGAGAAACCAGTTGAAAAAACTGCTGAAAAAGCTGCAGAAAAGCCAGTTGCAAAAGCAGCAGAGAAGAAGACAACTACCAGAAGAACTGCTAAGAAAGAAGCAACTGCAGAAGTATACGTTCAGTTCATGGGTAAAGAAGTCTATGCAAAAGATGTTTTAGAGAATGTAAAGAAGATCTGGACAGAAGAAATGGGCAAGAAGGAGAAAGATCTTAAAGACGTTAAGATTTATATTAAACCGGAAGAATATAAAGCATACTATGTAATTAATGGCGATATCACAGGCGCTATCGGACTCTGATATATAAAAAAGCAGAAGCAGGAAATAAATATATAAATACTGCTAAAAGATTCACTAATAAAAAATCAAATAAATGTCGGGACAGATGTTGTGATTTGTCTGGATGAATTCAGGAAACTCGGATGATAAGGTAAATTCATCTGAGTTTTTTATTTCTGCAATATTTTTCATTTCTGTAATATGAAAAAAAATTATAGGAAATATTGTATCTATAATTTTTTCCACTGCCTGTCCTACTTGACAAAAATTATCAGTTAGTATAAGCTATCTTCGATGGATAAATTATTGATAATAATTAATCATTAGCCAATAACAACCAAATGACAAAACGAAAGAAGAGCGAACGACAATGACATTAAAAGATTTGGAAATTGGAAAAAGTGCCGTGATCAGATCGGTTGGTGGAAAAGGTGCCTTACGTCAGCATTTCCTGGATATGGGTATGATTCCCGGTGCGGAGGTTACGGTTGTAAAATTTGCGCCTATGGGAGATCCGATGGAACTGCAGGTGCATGGATATGAGCTGACCTTAAGACTGGCAGAAGCAGAACAGATAGAGATTGAGCAGATTCCAAGAAGAAGCAGAAGTCATAAAGGAATTGAGTCTCTGAGTGACGCAGAACATCCGGGACTGGGAGAGGAAGGAAAGTATCACTCCAAGAAAGACGAGCACCCTCTGCCGGAAGGAACTACTCTGACTTATGCACTGGTAGGAAATCAGAACTGTGGAAAGACTACATTATTTAACAAACTGACAGGCTCTAATCAGCATGTAGGGAATTTTCCGGGAGTAACTGTAGACCGTAAAACAGGTTCTATTAAGGGACACCCAAATACAGAGATTACCGACCTTCCGGGAATTTATTCTATGTCACCTTACAGCAGTGAGGAAATCGTTTCCAGAAATTTTGTTCTGGATGAGAAACCAAGTGCGATCATCAATATTGTGGATGCGACAAACATAGAGAGAAATCTGTACCTTACCATGCAGCTTCTGGAAATGGACATTCCGATGGTCGTTGCATTAAATATGATGGATGAGGTGCTGGGAAATCAGGGTTCCATTGATGTAAATATGATGGAAGCATTGTTGGGAGTTCCGGTAATCCCTATTTCGGCGGCAAAGAATGAAGGTGTTGATGAACTTGTAAACCACGCATTACATATAGCAAAATATCAGGAACATCCGCTGCGCCAGGATTTTTGCGATAAGAATGACCATGACGGTGCTGTTCACCGCTGTATTCATGCGGTAATGCATTTAATCGAGGACCATGCGGCGCTGGCAGACATCCCATCTCGTTTTGCCGCAACCAAGGCAATCGAGGGAGATCCTCTGATCATGGAGAAACTGAAGCTAGACACCAATGAGACGGAGATGCTTGAACATATCGTACAGCAGATGGAGACAGAACGCCAGATCGACAGGAGTGCTGCAATCGCGGATATGCGTTTTGACTTTATCGAGCGATTATGTGAGCAGACCGTTGTAAAGCCAAAAGAGAGCAAGGAGAGGATTCGAAGTGAAAAGATCGACAGGATCCTGACAGGAAAATATACGGCGATTCCCTGTTTTATAGGAATTATGGCACTTGTTTTTTATCTGACATTCAATGTAATCGGTGCGTGGCTTCAGGGAATCCTGGAAATAGGAATTGATAAGATTTCTGCATTGACCGATGCAGCATTGACAGCTGCCAATGTAAACAGTGCCATGCACAGTCTGGTAATTGATGGCATCTTTACAGGTGTGGGAAGTGTTTTGAGTTTCCTTCCTGTAATTGTTACTCTGTTTTTCTTCCTGTCCCTTATGGAGGATAGTGGATATATTGCACGTGTGGCATTTGTGATGGATAAGCTTCTGCGAAAGATTGGTTTATCCGGTCGAAGTATTGTGCCGATGCTGATTGGATTTGGATGTACGGTTCCGGCGGTTATGGCAACGCGTACCCTTACAAGTGAACGTGACAGAAAGATGACGATTCTGCTTACACCGTTTATGAGCTGTACTGCGAAGCTTCCAATCTATTCTTTCTTTGTGAATGCATTCTTCCCAAAGAAAGGCGGGCTTATTATGACAGGATTATACCTGCTTGGTATTTTTGTGGGAATCCTGGCGGCACTTCTGTACAATGGTACTCTTTTCAAAGGAGAACCGGTGCCGTTTGTCATGGAACTTCCAAATTATCGTCTGCCGGGAGCGAAGAACGTTGCACAGTTACTGTGGGAAAAGGCAAAAGATTTCCTGCAGAGAGCGTTTTCTGTAATCCTGCTTGCAACTATGATTGTCTGGTTCCTCCAGAGTTTTGACTTGCATTTGAATCTGGTAAAAGATTCTTCTGACAGTATTCTGGCAATGGCAGCCGGACTTCTGGTTCCAATCTTTAAGCCACTTGGTCTGGGAGACTGGAGAATCTGCACCGCTCTTATCAGTGGATTTATGGCAAAAGAAAGCGTGGTATCGACACTGGAAGTGCTTTTCAGTGGAAGCATTGCTTCTGTACTGACACCACTGGCAGCAGCATCACTGCTTGCATTCAGCCTGCTTTATACTCCATGTGTGGCTGCAATCGCGTCAGTGAAACGTGAACTTGGCGGAAAATGGGCCATAGGTGTAGTTGTGTGGCAGTGTGTGGTTGCATGGATTGTTGCACTGATCGTTCGTTTTGTTGCGGCATTCATTATTTAACCAAATCAAGTAAGTCCCCTGCTTCAATTGCGAAGAGCAATAAGCAGTGGGTGGGGACTTGCTTGTATCAGAAGGGGTACAAGCCCCTTCTGATAAACTGCGAAGCAGTTATTTGGTTATGAGCAAGTAGCGAAAGCGGATTGCGAATATCCGATTGACTATTGATTAAAATCCTCGATCTACTGTCTGAAATAATGTGCAGCAGACGGGGATTTTTTATGCTATGAAAAATTATTCTGTAATGTTCTTATAATTAAAAAAAGTTTCCCGGACATTTTTATGATTAGTGAAGAATAAGGTCGAAAAAATTAGAAACTTTACGGAAAAAGCTTTTTATGCTATCATAGCGTCAATGACTAGTACAGCGAAAAGGTCTTCAAAAAAGATGAAAAAATAAGGAACAAAGGAGTAAATTCAAAGTATGGGAATTGTTGTGATCGGAGATGTATTTATTGATATAAAGGGATATTCCATAGCATCTTATATTCCTCAGGGAAGAAACGTAGGAACTATCGCACAGATTCATGGCGGCGTAGGCAGAAATGTAGCAGAGGATATTGCAAATCTGGAACTTAAACCAACATTTATCAGTCTCGTAAATGACGATGCCATGGGAGAGGAAGTCATCCGTAAATTGGAACGCCATAAAGTAGACACAAGTTATATGCGTAAAGTACCAAACGGTATGGGAACATGGATGGCAATCTTTGATAATAATGGAGATGTAGTTGCTTCTGTTTCCAAGAGACCAGATCACACACCGGTGGAATATATTCTGGATGAGTGTGGAGATGAGATTTTTAAGGACGCAGACAGCATTGCGATAGAGATTGATACAGACAGAGAAATCGTTAAGAAAACCTTTGCGTATGCAGAGAAATATAATAAGAAAGTATATGCAATGGTATCCAATATGAGTATTGCTGTAGAGCGAAGAGACTTTCTGAAAAGAACCTCCTGTTTCGTATGTAATGAACAGGAAGCAGGCATTCTTTTCTCCGAAGATTACAGTCAGACAGAACCGGAAGAGATGGCTAAAATCCTTGCAGAACGTGTGAAATCCGCACGTATTCCACAGATGATCGTGACAATGGGAGGACAGGGCGCTGTATATGCAGATCAGAATGGCGGATATGGCGTATGTCCGGCTATGAAGGTAGATGTAGTTGATACTACGGGAGCGGGAGATGCTTTCTTTGCAGGAACTTGTGCAGGACTTACTTATGGAAAAACATTAAAAGAGGCATGTGGAATCGGTACACGTCTTTCCTCCACTGTAATCTGTACTTCAGAGAATATCTGCCCGCGCTTTATGCCGGAGGAATTCGGACTAAATTATAATACAAAGAATAAAAATCAGAAATAAATTGCAGAAATATACGCTGCATGAAATGAAGCACATAGCAGTTAATATACAGCCAATGGAGGAAAAACAAAAATGGGAAGCATTGTGATTGGAGTTGCCGGAGGTTCCGGCTCTGGTAAATCTACTTTTACAAACAGGATTAAAGATTATTTCGGAGATGATGTAGTTGTTCTTTATCATGACAACTATTACCGCAGACAGGACGGAGTTCCTTTTGAACAGAGAGTAACTGTAAATTATGACCATCCGGATTCACTGGAGACAGAGCTTCTGGTAGAGCATCTGAAGCAGTTAAAAGAGGGAAAATCAATCGAGTGCCCGGTTTATGATTATACGAAACATAACCGTTCTGACAAGGTGATCAGAATCGATCCGAAACCGGTTATTCTTGTAGAGGGAATCCTGCTTCTGGCAGATCCGAGAGTGAGAGACCTTCTGGATATTAAAGTATATGTAGAAGAAGATGCAGATGAGCGTATCCTGCGAAGAATCTCACGTGACGTAGAAGAACGCGGAAGAGATCTCAACGGCATTATCAAACAGTACCTGACTACTGTAAAGCCTATGCATTACCTTTACGTAGAACCGACCAGATCAAAAGCTGATATTGTTATTAACAGCGGTAAGAATGATATTGCATTCGACCTGTTTGTCTCAAAAATCCGTCTGTTGCTGGATAAAAAGGAAGATTGAGTGTAAAAATAAAAGCAAGTTTCTAAGTTCATCAAGATATAGTGAACTTTGGAAACTTGCTTTTTGTAAAAAATTTTATAACGGTTTAACAGTTCTGTATTCTGAAGCCTATTGATGAAAACAGCTTGTAACCAGATCAGGTAAGCCTGTTGTTTCAGTTGTGAAGAGCAATAGACAGTTGACTATTTGTCAATAATTTCAACAGGAGTATCATCTCTGGCATCCAGATCATTGATATATTTTCTTGTTTCCGCAACGATCACATTTGACAGAAGCAACACAGCCACGAGGTTTGGAATTGCCATCAATGCATTCAAGATATCGGCAACGGTCCATACAAGATTCAGGGAAATAACCGGTGCGATCGCGGCAACTGCGATATACAGTACGCGATAAGGAATCAGCCCTTTTTTACCTGCAAAATATTCCACACATCGTTCACCGTAGTAAGCCCATCCAAGAACTGTTGAGTAAGCAAAAGAAATAATGCCGACAACCAGGATCACCGGACCAAGTACCGGAATCTGCTGAAATGCCAGAGTGGTAAGCACACCGCCATCTGTGATACTTCCCATATCAATGGAAGGATTTTTCATAATACTTGTGATGAGAACCAGACCTGTCATGAGACATACAACAACGGTATCCCAGAAAGTTCCGGTGCTGGAAACCAGTGCCTGACGTACAGGATTTCTCGTCTGGGCGGCAGCTGCTGCGATAGGGGCAGAACCCATACCTGACTCATTGGAAAAAAGGCCTCTGGCAATTCCGTACTGCATTGCCATCATAATACCGCGTCCAACCAGTCCGCCGGCAGCAGCTCCTGGAGTAAATGCCATCTTGCAAATCGTTTTTACTGCCGGAATAATAAAATCATAGTTGATTCCCAGAATGATCAGACATCCAAGTACATAAAAGAAAGCCATGAACGGAACCAGGCGTTCACATACGGTTGCGATTGATTTGATGCCGCCAAAGATAACAAGTGCTGTCAGTGCGGCAACTGCGATTCCGATAAAAACCGGAGAGATACTCAGATTCTCATTACATACAGTTGCAATTGCATTTACCTGAGTAGCACATCCGATTCCAAAGGAAGCGAAGCCGCCGAAGAATGCAAAAAGCAATGCCAGCCATTTCATATGTAACCCGCGTTCCAGTGCATACATGGCACCGCCCTGCATACGTCCGTCTTTCGTTTTCACACGGTATTTGACAGCGATAAGAGACTCGCTGTATTTCGTGGCGATTCCGAAAACGCCTGTCAGCCAGCACCAGAGAACAGCACCAGGACCACCCAGCGCGATAGCGGTTCCCACACCAATGATATTTCCGGTTCCAATTGTAGAAGCGAGAGCAGTGGTAAGTGCACCAAATTGACTGACTTCGCCTTCTGCCCCTGTATCTTTCGTGACAGATAATCGGATAGCTGTAACGATTTTTCTCTGGATCACACCTGTGCGGACTGTCATAAAAATATGAGTCCCGAGAAGCAGAAGAATCATCCACCATCCCCATACAAGACCATCCAGTTTGTTAATGAAATTTGCGACAGAATTAATCATAGGCTTCCTCTCCTTTTTATGAATTTATGTGAGTAAAGAAAAGAAGATACATCTTTGAACTTTAAAGATACCGTTTTATATAATAAAAAATTAATGTTATATAAAAAAAGGCATACATACACGATAGTTCATGTGATGTACGCCTTTGTACGGTTCGTCTTTTAGTTACACACATATACACAGATACAAATATCTGTCTGAAATTAAAGATTAATCTCAGTAGTTAAATGTAATTATACCGTAAAAAATATAAAATTGCAATAAATTTTCCATGCTCTTCCTTAGTATACGAAAACTTCCAGAGTATTATTCTTCTAGCTTCATATACTAGCATTGCAACACCAAAACAATCAAAAATGAAAACAACAACCAAGGAGGAAATTGATATGTCAAACACAAAATCTTCTAACCAGGCAGCTGTACCAGAAGCAAAAGGTGCGTTAGACCGTTTCAAATTCGAGGTTGCAAACGAATTAGGTGTACCGCTTACAGATGGATACAACGGTAACCTGACATCCAAACAGAACGGTTCAGTCGGCGGATATATGGTCAAGAAAATGATCGAAGCCCAGGAAAGACAGATGTCCAGCGGATCCGGTTCTCAGGGTGGCCAGCAGTACTAAAAATGACGTTATAATATAACAGAACTTTATCGTCTGATTATGACGGAATAATTGCTTCGTAAATTATTATTACGTTCATAAAAACTATATACAAAAGAAAAAATGCCGCTTTATTTCTGTTCTATACTCTTATAGCAATGGAAATAAGGCGGCATTGTGTTGTTGTCACTTAAAAGTTGTTTCATAGAACCTGGTATGGCAGAGTTATGGTAGAACGTCTCGAGGGATTCTGCAGTGAGAATGACTGGATACGTGCTTACAATGAAATGAATGAATTTGAGAAAGAACTCAAGGACTGTGGCGCAGTTATTATTAAATTCTGGGTTCAGATTGATAAGGATACACAGCTGGAACGTTTCCGGGAAAGACAGAATAATCCGGAGAAACAGTGGAAGATCACAGATGAAGACTGGCGAAACAGAGAAAAATGGAACGCATATGAAGTTGCAGTAGATGAAATGCTTCAGAAAACGAATACTTCCTTTGCGCCATGGCATGTGCTGGAATCTGTTGACAAAAAATACGCCCGTATTAAGGCACTTAAAATCGTAATCAGTGAGATTGAGAAGGCGTTAAAAGATAAGTAGATAAAAAGCTAAATTTGTCTGACCAATTCGCCATAAGTACCAGAATATCAGGTTTTGCAAGGATAATTTATGGTAGATTTTAGCATATACATCCACTTCCTTTTTGAGTATAATGAAACTAAAATGATCCATTATGAATACTCAATGACATCATGGCAATGTAGGACAGGAGGAACCGAGATGATTATTACAATTGCAAGACAATGTGGAAGCGGCGGACATGAGATAGGCAGAGAACTGGCTTCCAGACTGGGAATGGAACTTTATGACAGAAAGAAACTGGAAGAAGAAGCCAGAAAGCTTGGCAAATATGATGAGAATAAAGAATTTTTCCAGGAGAAAGCGGTAAATAGTCTGCTGTACAGCATAGCGGTAAGCTATGGAGACAGCAACCCGATGGAGAGATCCTTTGAGCTTGTGCGTGAACTCACAAAAGGAAAATCAGCAGTGATCATTGGCCGTTGTTCGGGTGCGGTATATGAAAAAGATCCTGAAGCGACAACGATTTTTCTTCATGCAGACAGAGATTGCCGTATTGAGCGAATCATGAAGCGTGACAATATTTCCAAAAAAGAAGCTACGCACACGGTAAAGGAAGTGGATGAAAAAAGAGCATCATTCCATAAATTCTGCACCGGAAAAGCATGGGAAGATACCAGCCAGTATCAGTTGTCCATTGATACCGGAAAGATTGCTATTTCTGACGCAGTTGATATAATTATAAATTATATTCAGGCGAAATCAAAGTAAGTGTGGCTGTCAGAGTAACCGGTAAATGTTATAAAACATGAAATGAAACAATAAGTATATGTCGCTTTATTGATAATCATATTTTTTATGATGTCAGAAATAAAGCGACATTATTTTTATATCACAGGAAATAAGTTCAGCTGCTGTTTATGCATCGTTATCCAAGTGATTTGTAAGTCATCTGGGAAGGAAGAATTTCCAGGAAAATATTAATAAATTATGAATTGTGTATATTTTTCAAGTTTTAATTGCGTTTTATTTAGTGCTTTGTTAT
>UMEJ01034066.1_pt1 | contig 12984 bp, 10 predicted proteins | sample 1964731 | NCBI WGS metagenome assembly UMEJ01 (sample SAMEA4836018, study PRJEB28245) | human gut metagenome | biome: gut microbiome; material: fecal sample | place: Denmark | collected 2008 | reverse complement strand
CGCAATTTCAAAAGTTGCTCAATTTTAGGTTCTACAAAATGAAGATAGTCTCTTCTCGCAAATCCGGGATTTACGGTCATGACCAGCACGTAATCTACTAACGACAACAATTCCTGAATACTGTCAAGTGAAATTCCGGGATTGATCACAATCCTCGGAGCCTTTCCAAGTTCACGGATTCTGCAGAGTGTCTCTGTTGGAATTGCTTCAGAATCCGGATGGATATAAATAATATCTGCTCCGAACTCTGCTTATCGTTCTATATAACGTCCGGGATTATACATCATCATATGAACATCCAGCTTCAAAGAAGTGTTTTTACGTATTGTTTCAATATCCTGAAAACTCATCCCGAAATTAGGCACATAATGGCCATCCATTACATCTATATGTAAAATATCCGCTCCACTCACATCAAGTCTCATAATCTCATCTTTCAGATAATCCATCGAAAGATTCAAAAGCGACGGGCATAATAATTTTTCCATAACGCCTCTCTCCCTACTGAATAAGTCCTGCAGCAGTTGGTAATGTCATAGAAATCGCAGGAATATATGTGGTCAGCAACAGTACGATCAAAATCACACCAAAATAGGGCAGTAATTCTTTAAACACCTGCTCAATTTTTACATTTCCGACCTTCGCTCCTGTAAACAAGATAGAGCCAACCGGAGGCGTAATTGTTCCAATACAAAGGTTCAGCGTGACCATAATACCAAACTGTACCGGATGCATCCCGAACGTCTGACAAATTGGCAGGAAAATCGGTGTAAAAATCAAAACCGCCGGAGTCGGATCCATAAAGGTTCCTACGATCAACAAAATAATATTCATTAAAATCAAAATCACATATCTGTTTTCTGTAATAGAAAGCATTCCATTTGCGATCAGATCCGGCAAACCTGTAAATGCCATAACCCATGACATAATAGAGGATAATCCAATCATAAACGTAATAATACCCGTCATTTTTGCAGAATCCACAACAGGCTCGGAATTGCATCTAATATAATCTTCATTGCATCTTTTGCAGGAATTCGTCGTTCTGCAACATATCCACATTTCTTTGCTTTAACCCCTGCAAGGAACATCACGAGTAATCCCCACAGAATTCCCGGCACATATCCTCCCGTAAACAAGGCAGCAACTGATACACTTCCTGCAATTGTCGAATAAACAATCATCAGATTGGACGGTGGAATCAGCATTCCCGTCGGTGCAGAAGCAATATTTACACCGGCACTGTAAACCGGATCATATCCTTCCTTTTTTTCCATCGGTCCGATCGTACCACCCATTGCAGCAGCCGCTGCTGCACCGGAACCTGAAATTGCACCAAATAACATGTTTGCTACTACATTAGACTGCGCCAGTGCCCCCGGCATACGTCCGGCAACAACCTTGGCAACATTAACAATTCGCTCTGCAATTCCACCGTTATTCATAATATTTCCTGCAAGAATAAAAAACGGAATTGCAATCAGTGAAAATGAATTGGCTCCGGCAAACAATCTCTGCGCAGATGTCGCAAATGAAATATTTGCATCGAGCATACACAACATAGCCAGCGCGGATGACAATCCTACCGCTACACTGATCGACACACCGATCGCTAGCATAATCACCAAAAGCACAACCATAACAATTGCTGTTTGATGTGTGACTTTATGAAATGAGTATTCAATGATTCGGGAAATGAAGTGTTCCCAGATAAACAGGTACAACAACATTCCTGTTCTCAGTAACTAAAATTTTGAAAAGATAGAAGAAAATAAAAAATTGCTTGAGAAAGTAAGACAAAAATGGTATATTAATAAGTGTGTTCCCTTAGTAAAATGGATATTACGGATCCCTCCTAAGGATCAAGTGCAGGTTCGATTCCTGCAGGGAACGTTTTCAAAACGAGGACAGCAGCTTTCTTTATTCAGCCACTGTCCTCGTTTTATTTTTCTATTTCTCTTTTCTTCTTACAAAAACAACTACACCTATCACCGCAATACAAGCAACGCAAAAAATCACATACGATTTTGAATATTTAAAAATTCACATATCCCTGCAGCCAGATCTCTCCTTTAAATCGTCTTCCAATCTCTGGCTCTCCCAGAACCTCTTTCTTCGGAACACAAACATCGAACTCCAGTTCATTGACATCTAGTTTCATCTGATAAAGCCGTTCTCCGGTCAATGTATTCTCCCGCTCTCTGATCGCCAGAATCTCTCCCATAATTGAATACAGATCACATTCCACACCATAAGGCATAAAGTAACTGTCCACAATGGAATATACATCCTCTGTAGCCAATCTACGAGAAACTTTTGAGTAGATATCCATATCTTCCAGAGTCAACGTTTCAATTGCTCCCTGATCTCCATTACGGGCAGCACTCAAAAGTTGCTTTCGTGTTTTTGCTTCCTCTCTTGCGAAACGCATCTGTGTCTCGCTTTTTCTTACAGGCAGCAGGATTCTCCCGGACAGAGCAAGACCGGAAAAAGTGACACCGTTTGGAGCTCCTGTCATCGTACCCAGCTGACGCTCTTTCATATATTCTACGCCATTTTGCATTGTAAAAATCAGACTGATCCCCACTTTTGCATCTTCACAGATTCCTACGTACTGTTCGCGCTCGATTCGTTTTTCAATGGAAACATCTGCATATGTTGTAACACCACTTCCCTGAAAATACGGGAAATAGTATTCCATATCAAACTGGTCATGATTATCCAGTTCTCCACACAATGTAATCCCCACATCCTGACCGTATTCCTTTTGAAATTCACAGTAGTCTGCTTCTTCATTATAGGAAACGGTCATCTGATGGGTAAAGGTTTCTCTTGTCTGCTCCAATATTTCTTTTAGCTCTGCTTTTTTCTTGATGGGACCAAACCCAATTGCTTTCAAATACTGATGCATATTACTCCTTATTTTTTCGGTTCGATCACTGCATTTCCACCCATATATGGACGTAACGCTTCCGGAATCTTCACAGATCCATCTGCCTGCAGATTGTTCTCCAGGAACGCGATCAGCATTCTTGGTGGTGCAACAACTGTATTATTCAGTGTATGTGCAAAATATTTTCCGTCTGCACCTTTTACACGGATACCAAGTCTTCTGGCCTGTGCATCTCCCAGATTTGAGCAGCTTCCTACTTCAAAGTATTTCTGCTGTCTTGGAGACCATGCCTCCACATCCACAGACTTCACTTTCAGATCCGCAAGATCTCCGGAACAGCATTCCAGTGTGCGAACCGGAATGTCCATAGAACGGAATAAATCCACTGTGTTCTTCCACAATTTTTCATACCAGTCCATGCTCTCTTCCGGTTTACATACAACGATCATTTCCTGTTTTTCGAACTGGTGAATACGATATACACCACGTTCCTCAATTCCGTGTGCCCCTTTTTCTTTTCTGAAGCATGGAGAATAACTTGTCAGTGTCTGTGGCAGCTGCTCTTCCGGAAGAAGTGTATCGATAAATTTACCGATCATAGAGTGCTCACTTGTTCCGATCAGATAGAGATCTTCTCCTTCAATCTTATACATCATTGCATCCATTTCTGCAAAACTCATAACACCTGTCACAACATTGCTACGGATCATAAACGGAGGAATACAGTAAGTAAATCCTCTGTTGATCATGAAATCTCTTGCATAGGAAATAACTGCAGAATGTAATCTCGCAATATCTCCCATCAGATAATAAAATCCGTTTCCTGCCACTTTTCTTGCACTATCCAGATCGATTCCATTGAATCTTTCCATAATTTCTGTGTGATATGGAACTTCAAAATCAGGAATAACCGGCTCACCAAAGCGCTCCAGTTCCACATTTTCACTGTCATCTTTTCCAATCGGAACAGATGGATCAATGATATTTGGAATTGTCATCATGATTTTTTTAATTTTTTCTTCTACTTCTTTTTCTTCTGCAGAAAGTGCTTCCATCTTATCTGCACTCTCTGTTACTTTTCTTTTCAGCTCTTCTGCCTCTTCTTTTTTGCCCTGAGCCATCATTGCACCAATCTGTTTTGATGTTTTGTTTTTCTCAGCTCTAAGTGCTTCTACTTCACCTTTAATTTCACGATTTTTCTGATCCAGTTCCAATACCTCATCTACCAGTGGTAACTTAGAATCCTGAAATTTGTTTTTAATATTCTGTTTTACAACTTCCGGATTTGATCTTACAAATTTGATATCTAACATAATTTTCCTCCTCATACAGTGTATATCACTGCTTCATTGCTTTTTTCAAAGACTCTCTTTCTTCTTCTCCGAGTTCCATATAGCTTTCGCCTTTTATAATTTCCTTTATATAGGTATAACACCCTTCTCGGCTGTGCATCGCATTAAACCCCCAGCCATTATTATTTTCATCTAACATCGTCAGAACAAAACTGAGATTTCCTCCCATTTCCTGAAATGCATCATAACGTACAATTCCTATTTTCTGATAATGTGTTTTCATTCTTTTGTAAATTGTATCAATATCTCTTGTATTCTGTTTTACTGCGCGTTCCAGTTTTTCTACTGTTTTAAACTGCTCCAGAAATCCTTTTTCCAGAGATTTACCATCTTTTCCGCGCATAAAAATCTGATATTTTGCCTGCATACGCTTATGTTTCATTTGCAGATTGATCACAATCCCAATGAAAACCACCTGCATGATCAACAAAACAATTACCAGATACAGTAATACTTCTGTTGCCATTCTCATGTCTCCTTCTTATATCTGCGGGACACCTCTTAGCTTTGAATGGACATGATCAAGTCGAATATTCGCTCCAATTCTTCCTCTGAATAATATTCGATTTCAATTTTCCCCTTACCATTCGATTTTGGATTTACATTTACCTTTGTCCCCATGATTCCCTTCATTTTTTCTTCCAGGTTTTCATAGATAAATGTATGCTCAATTTTTTCTTTTTTTGCAGTCTTCTTGGGATTTTTCAATATTTTAATCAGCTTCTCAGTCTCCCTCACACTGAGCTTCTCATCAAATATTTTATTTGCAATTGTGTACTGTTGTTCTTCGTCTTCCAATGCAAGTAACGCTCTGGCATGTCCGGTTGAGATCATATCATCAATCACCATCTGCTGAACCTTACTGTTAAGTTTTAAAAGACGCATTGAGTTTGTCACTGCCGTTCTGCTCTTCGATACACGTTCTGCAATCTCATCCTGTTTTAGATGAAACTCTTTCAATAATCGCTTGTATGCAATTGCTTCTTCAATTGGATTCAGATTTTCTCTCTGAATATTTTCAATCAAAGAAATCTCCACAACTTCCTGCTCCGTATATTCACGAACCAGTACCGGTACTTCTTTTAATCCGGCAAGCTTTGCCGCTCTCCATCTTCTTTCTCCTGCAATGATTTCATAATAATCATTTTTCTTTTGTACTAAAAGTGGCTGAAGTACGCCAAACTGTTTGATAGAATCCGCCAGCTCAAGAAGGGCATCTTCATCAAAATCTTTTCTCGGCTGTTCACTATTTGGTTCTACCTGAGTAATCTTTACTATAGTCTCCCCTGATTTTTCCATTTTTACTTTTTCTTTTTGAGTTTTATTAGCCTGTTTTTCTGTTGTCTTCACTGTCTTGTTTGGAATCAGACTGTCTAACCCCTTTCCAAGTCCATTTCTTTTCACTGCCATTTTATTCTTCTCCTTTATTGATCACTTCTTCAGCCAATAACAAATAACTTTCTGCTCCTGAAGATTTTGGGTCATATAAATTTATTGGCATACCATAACTTGGCGCCTCTGCCAGCCGGACATTTCTTGGAATAATCGTTTTGTAGATGTTTTGATTTAAATTGTCTTTTACATTTTCTACAACCTGGAGTGAGAGGTTCGTTCTGGCATCATACATTGTGAACACAACGCCTTCTATTTCTAATTTTGGATTTAATCTCTCCTGAACAAGCTCTATTGTGTGGATCAACTGGCTTAATCCTTCCAATGCATAATACTCACACTGAATCGGGACAAGCACTGAATTTGCTGTGGTCATTGCATTGATCGTTAGCATACTCAATGCCGGTGGACAATCTATGATAATATAATCATATCTGTCCTTCACTTTTTCAACTTCATTTTTAATAATGTATTCTTTATTATCAACACCAATCAATTCAATTTCTGCTGCCGACAAATTAACATTAGACGGAAGTACATCCAGGTTTTCATAGACTTCTTTGCAAATACATTCTTCAATCCCAATATTCCCAATAATTAAATCATATACTGTATTTTCAACTTCATCTTTATTTACACTCAGTCCACTTGTCATATTTCCCTGTGGATCCATATCAAGTGCCAGAACTTTTTGTCCAAGACTTGCAAGTGAAGCTGATAAATTGATAGCTGTTGTAGTTTTACCTACTCCACCTTTTTGATTTGCAATCGCTATAATTCTTCCCATATTCGTACTCCTTTCATTGAACACGTTCTTATTATATCACCTTTTACTTTTATTATCTATACAATGTTTCACGTGAAACATTGTGATTTTTATGAAATGTTACTGTTTACACTAGATATTTCGTATTCAATACTTTCTCTCTACTTTTTAAAATGTTTCACGTGAAACATTTTTGACTATAATTCTTATAATCATTTTGTGATTCAGCATACATCTACCGTTCCATTTATTTTTGTGCCAAGTTTGTCCAAATAGTTGTTTCCGGCACAATTTCTTCTTCATTTCCCGCATAGACCTAATTCAGCTTTTCCTCTCCTCTATTAAATTTAAACTATTTCTCATTGTATCATAAAAACTACTTTTCAGATAGATTTTTCATTAATCCAAAATGTTTCACGTGAAACATTGGCTGTTTACTGTTTGTCTCACAGAATTTTTCAAATTTTCTTTATTTGACACCTCTCCTGTAGTATAATAAGAAAGTATAAATGGAATTATAAAGGAGGGTATCATTTTGAACTGGAAGAAAAATTTGAAAACTTGTACGATCCTGACAGGATTAACCGTTGCTTCTATGCATATCGTTAATCGTTTCGTTTACTATATGTCTACAATAGATGAAATGCTGTCTGACAAAAATGCAGAATATTATGACTGGCGTTTTGGACGCATTTGCTACCACAAAACAGGAAGTGGATCTCCTCTTCTCTTGATCCATGATCTAAACGTCTGCAGTTCTTCCTATGAATGGAACCAGATTGTAGATCAATTATCTAAAACAAATACTGTATACACAATTGATTTATTAGGCTGTGGACGCTCGGACAAACCCTATTTGACCTATACAAATTATCTTTATGTCCAGTTAATCACTGATTTTATTAAACATATCATTGGTGAAAAAACTGATATTATCGCAATGGGGGAATCCGGTTCTTTTGTCTTAATGGCATGTGCTAATGATCACTCAATTATTGACAAAGTTCTTTTAATTAATCCTGGTGATTTGATTGAACTTTCAAAAATACCGACAAAGCGTACAAAATTAAAACAGCATTGTATTAACATGCCTGTTGTAGGAACATTTCTTTACAATTTACGCTTTAATAAACGAACCATCGAAAAAGATTTATACTTAAATGGATACTATGATTTCAAGAAAATTGATACAAATACAGTAAAGACCTTTTTTGAAGCTGCACATACAGACAATACTGCCGGAAAATATCTGTATTCCAGCATCAAATCTCGCTTTACAAATGCAAATGTGATGTATTCTTTAAATCGAATTAACAACAGCGTGTTTATTATTGTAGGGAATGCAAATCCAGAATATGCACTAATTGCAAACCAATATCAAAATTATATGCCTTCTATTGAAATTCAAGAAATTGATCATACCAAACGTTTTCCACATCTGGAAGACCCTGAAACGTTTTTAGAACAGGTTGAAATTTTATTTGATATCAACAACGGAGAAGAGTTATCCACAAAATAATGTGGATAACTCTTCTTTTTTGGTGGATAAACTGTGAATAACGTAAAAAAAAGATGTAAACTTTTAAATTGTTGTACAATTAAAATACTTTACATCCTTTTTGTTTACTTCTTGATTTTTAAAGAATAATTTTTTTATTTCTCTCTTGTTTTATGACAGTGGTTCTTTTGCTGGAAGTCCTGCTTTTCTCGGGTATTTTTTTCGTGTCTCAGAAATCTTTTTTATTTTCACAAAAGAACGTCCAATCTCGGTATCCGGCAGCTGAAACTTTACTGTTTTCTCAATTTTTCCACCAAGAAGAGACACTGCTTTTTCCGATTGTTTCAATTCGTCTTCAACAGTTCCTGATTTATAGGATACGAACATCCCGCCTACTCGTATATATGGAATGCAGTATTCACTCAAGGTTGACAGATTTGCCACTGCACGGGACACACACAGGTCAAATTGTTCTCTGTATGCTGTCTGCTTTGCAAAATCTTCTGCTCTTCCATGAAGCGTTTCCACATCTTCGAGCCCTAATTTTTCTACTACGGCATCTAAAAAATTAATTCTTTTTTTCAGAGAATCCAACAATACGACTTTCAGATGAGGAAAGGCAATCTTTAACGGCAGTCCCGGAAATCCCGCGCCGGTTCCGATGTCAATCACAGAATTTACCTGATTCATATCCACTGTTTTTCCAATTGCAAGGCTGTCCACAAAATGTTTCTCATTTACTTCATCATACTCGGTGATCCCTGTCAGGTTCATCACCTTATTCCACTCCACCAGAAGCTCATAATACTGATGAAACTGCTCTTTCTGGCGTTCTGTCAGCCGGATATCCAGCTGGCTTAATTGCTGTTCAAATTTATTTTCCATACACTCTCCTGTTCTCTCATCTGCTCTCCAGATACACCAGCAGAACCGAAATATCTGCCGGAGATACCCCGGATATCCGGGATGCCTGCCCGATGGATGCCGGTCGGATCTGCGACAATTTCTGCTTTGCCTCTAATCGCAGACTCTGTACCTCTTCATAATTAATATCTGCAGGAATCCGCTTTTTCTCCAGTTTTTTAAACTGCTCTACCTGCTTTTTCTGCCGTTTGATATAACCTTCATACTTAATGTTAATATTCACCTGCTCTGCAACGTCGTATTTAAGCTCTGGACGCATTTTATCCACTGAGGCAAGGATTTCATAGCTAAGCTCCGGACGACGGATCAGATCAGCCAGAGACGCGCCTGAAACAAGCGGTGTACTTCCGCAGGACTCCAGAAGCTCCTGTACTTCTTTGGTCGTTCCCACATGCACACTTTCCACACGCTCGATCTCTTTTTGAATCTGCTCTTCTTTTTTCAGCAGGTTCTGATAGCGCTCCTCCTCGATCAGCCCGACTTCATATCCGATCTTTGTCAGTCTGAGATCTGCATTATCCTGTCTTAAAAGCAGACGGTATTCTGCTCTGGAAGTCATCATTCGATACGGCTCATGACTCTCTTTTGTGACCAGATCATCAATCAGAACTCCGATATATCCCTCGGAACGGTCAATGATGATCCCTTCCTTGCCCTGCAGCTTTCTCGCCGCATTAATACCCGCTACAAGCCCCTGCGCTGCTGCCTCCTCATACCCGGAGCTTCCGTTAAACTGCCCGCCGCTGAACAGCCCTTCGACATTTTTAAACTCCAGTGTACTCTTTAACTGTCTCGCATCAATACAATCATATTCGATGGCATACGCATTTCTTACAATTTTCGCATGTTCAAGCCCCGGCACGCTGCGGTACATCGCATACTGAACATCTTCCGGAAGAGAGCTTGACATCCCTCCCACATACATTTCGTTGGTGTCCAGTCCTTCCGGCTCAATAAACACCTGGTGCCGGTTCTTATCTGCAAATTTTACCACCTTGTCCTCAATCGACGGACAATATCTCGGTCCTGTTCCCTCGATCATTCCTGAAAACAACGGAGAACGGTCCAGATTTTCTCTGATAATTTCATGGGTCTTTTCATTCGTATAAGTCAGCCAGCAGGAAACCTGATTGATCTGGATGTCCTCAGGGTCTGTCGTAAAGGAAAACGGTACGATCCGCTCGTCTCCTTTCTGCTCTTCCATTTTGCCAAAATCAATACTTCTCTTGTCAATACGCGCCGGCGTTCCTGTCTTAAACCGATACATTTCGATTCCAAGTTCTTTCAGACTGTCTGTCAGATAATTTGCCGGCTGCAGTCCGTTTGGCCCGGTCTGCATGCTGACGTCTCCGTAAATACATCTCGCCTTTAAATAGGTTCCGGTGCACAATACGACCGCTCTGCATCGATATGTGGCACCAGAATAAGTTCTGACTCCTGTAATGATTTTTTTTCCGTCAGCCCCATCCTCAGCAAGAATCTCTGTCACTTCCATCTGCTTGATTTCCAGATTCTCCTGATCCTCAAGCACCTTTCGCATCGTTTTACTGTAATTTGCCTTGTCCGCCTGCGCACGCAGAGAGTGCACAGCCGGTCCTTTTGAACTGTTCAGCATCTTAGACTGGATAAAAGTCCGGTCGATCACCTTTCCCATCTCACCGCCCAACGCGTCCACTTCTTTGACAAGGTGTCCTTTGGAACTGCCCCCGATATTCGGATTACACGGCATCAGCGCAATACTGTCCACACTTACTGTAAACATCAGTGTCTGAAATCCCATCCTCGCACACGCAAGCGCTGCTTCACATCCGGCATGCCCTGCTCCTACGATCACCACATCATATTCATCTTTATTTTCCCATACAGAATTTGCTGAATATTTCATTGACCAAATCTTCTCCTATCGTTTCTCCTGTAATACTTCCGAGTGATTCATATGCATCCATCAGATCGATGGAATAAAAATCCTCCGGCATCTCATTTTCAATACTTTCAATCACTTTATGCAGACTTTCTCTCGCAGACTGAAGTGCTGCTTTCTGTCTGATATTTGTAATGTATATTTCATCATTAAAGGACAGACTGCCCTTTAAAAACATTTTTTCCAGTGTCTTTTCTAACTCCTGGATTCCCAGTTCTTCCTTTGCTGATATCTCGATCATCGGAATCTCTCGTCCCGGAAGCTGTTCTGCCAGCATCTCTTTCGACACGACAGTCTTCAGATCAGTTTTATTTAACAAGATAATCGCCTTTTTATCAAGTACCAGATTCAGGATTTTCTGGTCGTTTTCATCCAATGACCGTGACGCATCCACCACATAGATAACCAGATCAGCACTCTTTGCATACTCTTTTGCTTTCTCTACACCCATCTTTTCAATCACATCTTCCGTATCCCGGATTCCTGCCGTATCAATGATATTCAGGCTAAGCCCCTGCAGATGGATCTGTTCTTCCAAAACGTCTCTGGTCGTCCCTTCAATGTCTGTCACAATGGCTCTCTCTCTTCCTGAAAGCACATTCAACAAAGAGGATTTTCCTGCATTCGGTTTTCCGACGATCACGGTCTGGATTCCCTCTTTTAAAATCCTGCCGTCATCTGATGACCGGATGAGATCCTCCAGTTCTCTTAAAATCCCTTCTGTCACTGTCTGCAGCGTCTCTCCATATCCATCCACACTGATGTGCTCCGGATCATCCAGCGCTGTTTCAATAAATGCCGTGTGATACAAGATCTCCTTGCGCATCTCTTCAATTTTTCGCTTTACACTTCCTTTGAGCTGACTCATGGAGCTTTTCAGCGCATACTCATTCTGAGATGTGATTACATCGATCACCGCCTCTGCCTGGGAAAGATCCATCTTTCCATTCAAAAATGCGCGCTTGGTAAATTCTCCCGGTTCTGCCGGTCTGGCCCCGTTTTTGATCACAGTTTCCAGAACCTTTCTCACCACAAATATTCCTCCATGGCAGTTGATCTCCACGGTATCTTCTCCCGTAAAAGTTCTCGGTGCTCTCATCACACTGACCAGAACTTCATCTATCGTCTCTTCCCTATCTTTGATAAATCCATAGTGTATCGTATGGCTCTCTGCCTGAGATAACTGTTCTTTTCCCTTATAAATTCTGTCAATAATTGCAAATGCTTCCTCTCCGCTGATACGAACAATTCCAATTCCTGAATTGGTCATACCTGTAGAAATGGCAGCAATCGTATCCTTTTTCATCTTCCACCTCTTGGAAATTCTATTTGTCTGATAAAAAAGGACGTTGTTACGCTTCACGAAAGCCTCCGTGAAGCGTAAAACGTCCTCTTTCGCTTCATTTTATACTATCTTTTTAATGTCACAACTACTTTTCTGTAAGGCTCTTCTCCCTCACTGTGTGTTGTCACATGCGGATCTGACTGAAGTGCAGCATGAATGATTCTTCTCTCATATGGATTCATTGGCTCCAGAGAAACTGCTCTTCTCGTTCTTTTCACTTTGAACGCAATGTTCTTTGCAAGATGTCTTAACGTCTCTTCTCTTCTTGCTCTGTAGTTTTCTGTATCAAGTTTAACTCTCACATATCCGTCCTGATGTTTATTGGCAACACGATTTGCAAGATACTGAAGCGCATCCAGAGTCTGCCCTCTTTTTCCGATCAGAATTCCCATATTGCTGCCCTTCATCTCAACACTGAGAGCACCTTCAGAATCCACTTCAGAAACAATTTCCACATCCATGTCCATTGCTTTTAAGGTGTCATTCAGAAAAGCTTCCACAGCTTTGATTGCTTCATCAGAAACTTCTGCCAGCTCTGTAGCTTTCTTTCTTGCCGGCTCCTCTTCTGCTTTTTCTTCCTGCTTTTCCTGTACAGGCTCTGATACCTGCTCTTTTACAACACTTGGTTTTACTTCTTCAACCGGTATTGTCTCTTCTTTCACTTCTGCCACAGGTTCCGGTTTTCTGCGGGCTTCGATCACTGCCTGCTTCATTCCGATTCCAAGAAAACCTGAGCTGCCTTTTTCAATGACTTCATATTCCAGTCTGTCACTGGTAACTCCCAGCTGGATCAATGCCTCTGTGATTGCATCATCCACTGTTTTTGCTGATACTCTGATACTACCGTCCATCGTGAATCCTTCCTTTCCCCGACACTCTATTTCTCGCTCTCT
>UMEJ01023095.1_pt1 | contig 13303 bp, 7 predicted proteins | sample 1964731 | NCBI WGS metagenome assembly UMEJ01 (sample SAMEA4836018, study PRJEB28245) | human gut metagenome | biome: gut microbiome; material: fecal sample | place: Denmark | collected 2008 | reverse complement strand
CTCCAGTCGCAATAGCGACCGTCTTTCAACATCAACGGCCCGGAAGCCAATACGATACCTTTTTTTCCTTTATATTGCTTTTCAATCTGTCTATTCCAAGAGATTATCTTCATTTTTCCCTTGCGGATACTAACAGCTCCGGTGACACGTCTCGCAAACTCACCCAAAGTAGTAGTATCTACTACCTGGCGGTCTACTTTAAGGAAACAGACCGAGTTTCCTCGCTTCATATCAAAGTAAGAACCGTTTATAGCTGCGATAGCGCCCTGTTCCGAAGCCATTTTACTTGTTTCTCTCATCTTATCCGAGACGGTTACACCGACTTTCAATCCTGCACCGGGATCAATTTCTATCAGGCTGATAGATTGGGGGACCTGATATAATTGAGGAATGGAAACATACTTATGGATAATCCCTTTTTGGGGACTTTCTATCTTCCATTGCGCAGATACGATTGCCAGCGAATCCAATACAGTTTGCCCTTTTACTATTCCCAAAGAGCATACAGCCAAGACAATGCCGAGTAACAAGTTTCTTTTCATCATAAACAGATTAATAAATGTGTTAAGTATAATAAATCAATTAAGTTATTTTATTCAGTGAGGTTATTGCCTTTCAATATCCAGTCCTTTTTTTGAGTAGCATACTGCGACCAAGCTTTGATATCCGAAGGAATTTGCCCGCTCAACTGGTTATCATTTACTCTAAATATCCCTTTAGAACCACTCTTCTCGATCACAATTCCATATCCATAAGGGATACTTCCATTGAATCCATTGTCATAGACCATAAATTCCATCAAGTTTTTCCAAGTAGTCGGTTTATTACTGCCATCTAACGGAATCACCGGAAGAGAGCCACTCAGATCATTACAATATGCTTTAATCGTGACAATGCCCGGAATCTTAATCAACGGATCCAGATTTCCGCTAAAAGAATTTTCAAATCCGGCGGGAGTTGCTGTCGGATGATTGGATATATTAAAGCTGGTCAATAATTGACATTCCCCCAAAGACTCCGGCAAACTGCCACCCGCCGCTGATTCAATAATCCACAAATTTGTCAATTGAGACAAATGTCCTATCTCTTCCGGAATACCTGTTATCTTTTGACGCTTGAACTTCAGCACTTTCAGTTCCGACAATTCACATAACGGAGTGATATCTCCCACAATGTTATTCGGTTCTTGAATATCAATCTGTACCACTCTCCCATTCTCAAATTTCACACCCGGCCAATGAGTCGCATTCGTTTCCAAAGGAGCGTCAATGTTCCACTTCTTCACCCAATTATCTCCGTTCGCCCCCTCATAGAACATCCTCAAATAATCAATATCTTCCAACGATTTCTTGTCCTGAGTAATGGTCAGCATATCGGTTACCCCGTTCGAGCCCTTCAAATACAGATAAGCGGTGCGGCCGTCTTCCACATCATCTTTATAAGGATCGATTTTAAGTTTCAGTTCCGATTCGTTCACAACACCGGGAGTGATCGGCTCACCATCGGTTATGTGTATCCAATCGCAGCCTTCCGACAATTCATACGTATAAGCAACCATCGTAGCAAAAGGAATCACTTCTTCTTCGCTCCCCTTAGCTCCCACTTTCAACGTACGCTTCTTCAAGGCAATGCCAATACCTTCCTGCACCACCTTCAACTTTGTTTCAGCACCTTCCACGATCCAAGCGGATATTTCGGCTTCACGAGAGGCCACATCCGTATTCTTGGTCACTGACATTTTGAAGCTTCCGGATTTCAGTCCATTAGAGGTCAGCAAGTCAATCCATGCCGCAGAAGTCTTCACCCTCCAAGGGAGATTCGATTCGATATCCACTGTATATTCCTTTTCATCCAAAGGCAAATTCAATGCCTCATCCACAAATTTCAAGTCCGGTTCCGGCAGAGTCATACCCGTATCATCCGTAAAATCCTGACAACCCGACAAACCTATCAGCAAAGACAAAAGCCCGATTCTTCCGATACAGCTTTGTCCGCACAAAGATAGTATTCTATTTAGTATCATATATTCAGCTATTTAAAATTCAAACAATCAATTATCAGTCACAACCAGCAGTCCGTTTGCCACTTCCCTTTCTACTCCACCATTATCATAAGGCCAGTTGCGTATGGCAAAACGCCCGTCCTCAAATCCGGCAATCTTACGGATGATAAAAGTAGAAGAACCTCCTCCGTCGAGATTGATAGCGTTCTTTGCTCCTAACGCCTTCATCACCGCACCCATTTCAGCATATCTCATTCCGTTGGAGTACCAGAAGTTACGCCCGTCGGCAACGAGGATATAGACCACATTATCATCCGTCACTCCGATAGCGGTTCTCGGTTCCAATGCGGTTACCGTCTGAGGAAGCACATTCCCGTTTGTCATCAGACGCACACGCCCTCCCACAGCTTCCTGAATATTCTCTTTGTACGAATCATATTCATCATACGAGCCGATGATCGCTCTCTTGTTTTTCGTAATGGCGAAGAAAGTACAAACGTTATCAGTCATCGTACCTTTCAGACAAGTACCATTCCGGTAGTAGATTCCTTGCGGTGTTCCATCCTTTGCAAAGAAATCACCGTTCACGGCAGCCAATACCCTGCTGCCGGACTTATCATATGCCAAAGCCGCATCACGGGACACATAATAATAGCTGGACGATGTGCCGAGAAAGGCAAGTGCCGTCTGCAGTTCTTCTTCGATAAAGCTCCATACCGCCTCTTCCGAATCGCGGAAAGGCTTTTCCATCGTATTCACTTTCTGAATAGGGACACCACCCCAACGAGTCACCAGTGCATGATAAATGTATGCCCTGAAATAATGCGCTTCGCCGATAATCAGATTCCGCAGTTCCGATTCAGGGAGAGATTCGACGATAGAAAGTACATTATTCACCTGATAAAGGGCATTATAATATCCATTCCAACTATTGGATACGATTGAATTCAACGAAGAGAGCACTGAGTTGATCAAGTCCTTCGCATTCCCAGTGCTTTGCGTCAAGTCACCGCCCAATATATCAAAAGTAATGTAAGATTCCCTCGTTGGAGAGTTCTGTACCTTATTGTACATTCCCATACGCAAAGCGGAGAGATCTTGGGAAGTCACGCTTCCCGGCGATACTGCGGAATGAGACTCAATATCCAGCATACCGCTACACGAAGTCAGCAACAGGCAACCGATAAATATATATATAATCTTTTTCATCATTGTGAGCATTTATGATTAGAAACTAAGGTTTATTCCGAAATTGACCGAACGGGAAGGCGGCACTCCGTAAAGATCGACTCCGAAGTACTGCGGATCCATATTCTTACTCACTTCAGGATCCCAACCGGAGTATTTGGAAAACAACAGTAAGTTATCCCCCTGAACATACAGGCGAAGTCCTTTCATCCGGATCTTCTGCAACATCACTTGCGGGAAAGTGTAACTGAATGTCAACGAACTTATCATTATAATTGAAGATATTCTCTATCAATATGTTCTTTACCAGACGATTGTACTCAACGATACGTCCGCCACCGGCTCCATACGGATGGTTCTCATTATAATAAACATAGTCATACGTATATCCGATATCGGTACTGACGGAGTTTTTCAAGCTGAATTTCTTATATTTCAGGTCAGCGTTGAATGTACCCAGATAACGGTACGTGTCAATATAGGACACTTCCTCGTTCAATATCTGAAGCGGATTGTGACGCGTCAGCTCGTCGGTTCCTCCCAAATAATAGTCACCGTTCGGCTTGTACGGACGGTCGAAAGGACGCTGTTCCACAGCACGGGCCACGATAGTAGAACCGATATTGGCACCCGGCACCCGGTTATTTTTCAAATAATTGCCACTAACATTGGCGCCGACTTCCAACCATGAAGTCATTTCATGACTGATTTTCGCCTTCAAGTTGATTTTGGTTATATCGTTCGTTTTGATAATACCCTCCTGATAATTGTAATTCGCTCCAACGTAAAACTTCGTTTTCTTGCTGCCACCGGAGAAAGACAGGTCTACATTATAAGAATGCCCTACCTGAGTAATCAGATCCAACCAGTCCGTATCCGGCATTCCCTGAAAAGGATTTGAGATAGGAACGACATAACCGGAAGTCCCTACGGTATATCCGTTCTGACGATTGTAGCGTTCCACTCCGTCATTATAGGTCTCTACGTACAAGTCAGAATCCGCATATTTGATACGTCCTTTATTGGCAAATTTAGAGATACCCGTACTGACATTCAAACGAATGTCCGAACGGCCTTCCTTACCGGATTTGGTCGTTATCACAACTACACCGTTGGTAGCCCGGGATCCGTAGATAGCGGCAGAAGCCGCATCTTTCAGAACCTCGATGGATTCGATATCTGTCAGATTCAACACTGCTATCGAACTTAGATTCTCTCCCATGTTAAATAGAGAAGCGTTGCTGTTGAGAATAGGTATCCCGTCCACTACATAAAGCGGTTCATTGCTGGCGCTCAATGAGGCGGCTCCACGAATACTCATCCGTTCGGAACTTCCCAAGTTGCCGGAACCTGTCGATACCGTAACCCCCGCTACTCGTCCCTGTAACAGTTCGCTCGGGCTAAGCACCGGACGCATATTCGATTCTGTCGGTTTGAAGGAGCTGATAGCATTAGTTACCAATGCCTTGCGCTGTGTTCCGTAGCCTACCACAACTACTTCATTCAATGCTTTTGAATCTTCACTCAACGTGACATTGATGTTCTGTTGCGCTTTCACCGGATATTCCATACTCTTATATCCCAAAAAAGAAAAAACCAATGTTGCATGCTCGGGCACTTCAAGACTATATTTACCGTTTATATCGGTAATGGTACCGATCGTAGTACCCTTCACGGTCACATTACATCCCACAACAACTTCACCGGAAGTTTCCTTCACGAGTCCGGTTATTCTTTTCTTGTGTTGTGTGGGAGTCCGTCCCTCCACTTGCTTCTTCGTAAGAATGATGTGCTTTCCTTCCATCGTGTAGGAGAACTCCGTACCTTTCAACGCATCCATCAACAGACTTGCCACCGTCCCGTTCGGAGTGGAAATAGCCACTTTGCGTTTCAGGCTAACCTCACGTTCGTTGTAAATAAACAAATAGTCCGTTTGCTTTTCAATCTGTCTGATAATCTCAGCCAGTGTTGCGATTCCTTTATTCATTCTAACCTTCTGATTTTGCGAATAACTATTCACGGAATACGCCTCAAAAATGATGAATAACAGGAAAAAGACAGTCAACCTCATAATTCTTAAAATTTGAGTACAGTGTGTTTTTCTATAGGCAATACACCCACACCAAAGATTATTTTTCATATCTTTGCTTCGAGTTATTAAGTTAATACATAAAGATTTGTAACAGGTGCGAGTCTTTCTTGTTGACTTCTCACATATCGGTAAGTGTTGCAGCACTTACCGATATTTCTGTTCTGGACGGGCCGGTTCTCTTGCTCTCATTTTCTGTGTTTTTTAGATTAAGTACTAGGGTTAATAGATAATTATCTGATTGTTCTCTTCATCCAAAGTATAGTCGAAGCCGACATACTTCTGCAATACCTTTACCACGTGCTCTATCCCTTCTTTCTGACGGAATTTACCCGTACACGGACGGGAGGCAATTTCAATGTTCTTATTGATAATCCGCACTTCATAATATTGCTCCAGTTTCTTGAATACAGCTTCCAACGGTTCATTCTTGAAAGAATAAACACCTATCCTCCACAAGAAAGCATGATCTGACGTAAAGGTTTCCTTACAAAGTTTTCCATCTATCGTCTCTACCTTCTCATTAGGTTGCAGCATGACTTCATGCTGTGTATCGGGCTGATACACGGTAACCTTACCTTCTATCAAAGAGGTTTCAAACAGGTCAGAATCCGGATAAGCGGAAACATTGAACGTGGTTCCCAACACTCTGACGTTATATTTCTCCGTTTCAACAATAAAAGGATGTTTCTCATCACGCGCTACCTCAAAATACCCCTCTCCCTCCAAAATCACTTTCCTCTCTTTGGAGTGGAATCCGGCAGCCGGATATCTTAAAATGGAGTTCGAGTTCAACCAAACGGTTGTTCCATCAGCCAGAACCAGACTGGCTCTTTGTCCTGCGGGAACAGTCATCACCTGCATCTCTGTAGAATGTTCCAACCGGTACTCCTGATATTCTTTATGAAGAATAAAGGCAAGCATAGCAACAACAGCGGCTATCTTTATGGAAGTCCGGAGATAATGAGTCACGGTCTTTTTCTTTCCCGGTTTTTCTTCCTTCAGATTAGCATTCCAGACAGTCGCATCATAGATATGGCGTAGCTGCATCAACTGCTCACGGTGTTCTTCGTTCTCTTTCAGCCAACGTACCACTTCCTTCTTTTCTTCGGGAAGTACATCACCGGCAATATATTTATTTAATAGTTTCGTGTCCATACGGTTTTGAATTAAAATATCAGCAGTTTTCCGCCTTACATATATAAGACACGCCACTCACGAAGTTCACTAGTGGAAAAATGAAAAAAGTTAGAAAAAGAGGAAAGGTAATCCTTGAGACAGCAGCGTTGATAATACTCTAGATAGATATCATCAAATGGCATACTAGTGTTTATTGTATTATCCAGTCTTCTCATTTTAGCAGTTTCTCATCTATTCAGCTTTTCGTTAGCGAAACAAAGATAGATAAAAGAAGCTAGCTTCCAAAAAAAATCTTTTGATTCCCCTACCCATTTCGAACCCCATAACTGTTAATGTTACAAATCAATTAATTTAATCACCATGAAAAACTATGCATCAAAAGGCAAACGAATCGGATTGTTACTGGCTATGCTATTCATAACATCTTGGATGTTTGCTCAAGTTACCGTAACCGGTAATGTTCGGGATGAGAGAGACGAAGGGGCCATCGGTGCCACAGTCTTACTTGTCGGTAGTCAGAAAGGAGCCATTACAGACTCCGAAGGTAATTTCAAGTTAAGTGTACCGAACGCCCAAACGGCAGTATTACAAATTTCTTATGTCGGCTACGAGACGCAGACAATCCCTCTCAAAGGAAAAACCAGAATCAGAGTTATCCTAAAGGAAGAGGCCAACGCGTTGAATGAAGTAATGGTAGTAGCCTACGGAACTCAAAAGAAAGAGACTCTGACGGGAGCTATCTCTTCTGTCAAAACGGATGTCTTGCTCCGCTCTCCCAATGCAAGCATCGCTACGTCTCTTGCCGGACAAATCACCGGCCTTTCTTCCGTCGCCACAAGCGGACAACCGGGCAAGGAAGACCCGGCAATCTACATTCGCGGAGTAGGTTCATTGACAGAAAGTGCTTCGGCTCCGCTCATATTGGTAGACGGAGTAAAACGTTCCTTTTTCCAGATGGACCCCAATGAGATAGAAAGTGTGACCGTCCTGAAAGACGCTTCCGCTACAGCTGTATTCGGGGTACGTGGTGCCAATGGTGTAATCCTGGTTACCACCCGCCGAGGAGAGGAAGGAAAAGCCAAGATATCCATTTCTTCCTCTGTCGGTATCCAACAACCCACACGGATTCTGGAAATGGCGGACAGTTACACCTACGCCCAACTCTTTAATGAGATGAATGATAACGACAAAAAGCCGAAGCACGCTTTCGACGAATATACATTGGAACGTTTCCGACTCGGTGATGACCCGATCATGTATCCCAACGTGAATTGGCGGAAGTATATCATGAAGAGTTCTTCTATCCAAACCCAGCATAACCTTAACATAAGTGGCGGAACAGAACGTGTCCGTTACTTTATCTCTATGGGATTCTTATGGCAGGACGGACTTTTCCGGCAATATAAGGAACTGGACTACAATAACAACTTTAACTATACCCGTTACAATTATCGGGGAAACCTTGATTTGGACATTACCAAAAGCACTTTATTGAAAGTTGGACTCGGCGGTATCGTCGGTATCACCCACGAGCCTAATGACAATAATTATGAATATGGTCTCTTCTCGCTCATCAACATGGCACAACCTTTCAACAGTCCGGGAATCATAGACGGAAAGCTCGTCACCATCAATCCGGGAAAGTATGAAGGTATCTTGATGAACAATAATGCATTGGCACGCTATTACGGACAAGGATACGACAGGAATACCAGCAATACCATGAATATGGACTTGTCATTGACACAGAAGCTGGACTTTATTACAAAAGGATTATCCGTAGAGGTTAAAGGTGCCTATAATACTTCTTACTCTTTCCTGCAGCAGCGTCACGGTTCTGTCGAATCGTACACTCCTTACTACCAATCGGAACTGGAGAATCCCGATTTGGATATCAAAGATCCTGCTTATAACAAAACCATCGTTTACCGGGTAGACGGACAGAACAAACGGCTGGGCTATGCCGAAAAAACCTATCGGGGGCGCAATTGGTATTTTGAAGCGAGTCTTCGTTACAATCGGAAATTCGGCGACCATAATGTAGGCGGATTATTGCTCTACAACCAGAATAAAAGATACTACCCTTCCGAGTTCACGGACGTTCCGACGGCATACGTCGGTTTGGTAGGCCGACTGACCTACGATTACAAAACCCGGTATATCGCGGAATTTGACTTCGGATACAACGGTTCCGAAAACTTTGCCCCCGACAAGCGGTTTGGTGCCTTCCCGGCCGGTTCTGTCGGATATGTACTTTCAGAAGAACCGTTCATGAAAAAACAAAAGGTAGTGGATTATTTAAAACTGCGTGCTTCCGTCGGTTTGGTGGGGAACGATAATATGAACGACAACCGTTTCCTCTACCTGCCTAACGGATGGACAGTTGACCAACTGGGCAATGTCGTCGACAATTGGGGAGCGTACCAGCACGGATACAACTTCGGGTACAACAACAGTAACACGATGTTCGGAGCTATCGAAAGCCGTATCGGCAACCCGAACGTCAGTTGGGAGACAGCTTTAAAACACAATTACGGTATCGATGTCAACTTTCTGAACAATCGTCTGAAAGTGAGTGCCGACCTTTTCTTCGAGAATCGGAAAGACATTCTGATCAAGCGGAAGACCATTCCCATCTTCACTGATCTGAACAGTAACATCATGCCTGTGGTCAACATGGGACAGGTGAAAAACCATGGATACGAAGTCGATATAAAATGGGAAGACCGGATTAAAGGAGACTTCCATTATTATATCAATGCCAATGTATCTTACAGTAAAAACAAGATTATCTTTCAGGACGAGATAGAGCCGAACGAAACTTACCTATGGCGTACCGGTCAACCGGTAGGAAGTATCTTCGGATACGTGGCCGACGGATTCTACGGTGAAGAGGACTTCACGAAAGAAGGAGCATTAAAAGACGGGCTGCCCGTCCCCGACGCAGATGTACAACCGGGTGACATCAAATACAAAGACTTGAACAACGACCACGTCATCAATGAAGATGATCAATGCAAAATCGGTCATCCTACACGTCCGTCCTATACTTTCGGTCTGAATTACGGAGCCGACTACAAAGGGTTCTTCTTCAGCATGAACTGGACAGGAGCCGCCGAGCGTTCACTTCTGTTGGAAGAGTTCTTCCGGATACCTTTCGGGATCAATTCCAACAATGCGTTGATGCAATTCCATGCCGACAACCGATGGACTCCCGAGACAGCTGAAACCGCTACTGTGCCCCGATTTGCAACGAAGACTATGACTCACAACAGCAAGACTTCTTCGCTATGGGTAAAGAACGGTAACTATCTCAAGCTGAAGACCGTCACACTAGGGTATAACTTCCGCAACGTGGCTGCCTTGAAAAGAATCGGTATCTCCGAACTTGCCATCAAACTAAGCGGTTACAACTTGCTCACATTCGATAAGTTCAAGATTATGGACCCGGAATGTACGCCGGGACTGACCGACTCATACCCTATCAACAAGATCTATAATCTCGGAGTCAACATCACCTTTTAAAACATCAATATCATGAAACGAAGGAATATATTACATACCGGCATGGCAGCCATGCTACTGCTTTCTGTCAGTGCATGCGAGGACTTCAAGTTCGGCAATGACTTTCTCGACAAGCCCATTACAACCGATGTCACTATCGACACCGTATTTTCACGCAAAGTATATGCCGAACAAGCGTTAGCGGAAATCTACCGTTCCTTGCCCGACTTTCTCCCCACAGGCGGAAGACTATCTTGGGCGACACTAGAGTGTATGACCGATCTCGGTGACACTTCCAAACCCGGCGGTATACGTGCTTATCATGCAGGAGACGTCAATGCCTCCTCCGTAGGTTCTCTGCCCTACCGTCTGGATGTACCGCCTGCAGAGGATGGCCCTACCGTAGGCATGGCACCCATGACGGGCATACGCAAAGCCTATATCTTTCTGGAGAATATCGACCGTGTTCCGGACATGACAGACCGTGAAAAAACGATACGCAAGGCGGAAGCTAAAGCCATCATCGCCTTCCACTACGTCCAAATGTTGCGTTACTATGGTGGAATGCCATGGGTAGACCGCTCTTACCACCCGGATGAAGAGATGAAATTCACCCGTATGACTGTGGAAGAGACCGTACAAAAGACCCTCGAACTAATGAAAGAAGCCGTACAGGTTTTACCATGGAACGTTTCTGCGTCCGACGAAGGACGAATGACAGCGGCAGCCGTTCTCGGTCTGAAATCGAGAATGCTCCAATTTGTAGCAAGCCCTCTATTCAATAACAAAGACCCTTTCATGAGTGGGGAAGCGGCCGACAAGCATTATGTGTGGTATGGCAACTTCGACAAGACTCGTTGGCAAAATGCTTTGGATGCCGGACTGGAATTTCTGCGCGCCAATAAGGAAAATAACGAATATTATAAACTCGTCAACACGGGAAACCCCAGAGAAGACTTTATCTCCGCCTATTTCGACCGTTACAATGGCGAGGTACTGCTTGCCTCTCATCGTTGGGTTACTTACAATGTATGGGGAAATGCTTTCAACGAACTCATTTATGGTATGGGTGGCGCCACCTCCAACTATGCGGATATGTTCGAAATGGCCGACGGAACTCCTTTCAACTGGGATGATTTCGCTTTAGGAGAACCGAATAAGTATGCCAATCCTTTCTTTGACGAGCATAACAATCCGATCCGGGATATCCGCCTGTATGAAACCCTTTTCGTCAACGGTGACCGTTTCAGAGGACGTACTTTGGAAATATACAAAGGCGGACGGGAACAATGTGACGGATATTCGGACGAACTGGCCAGAGCCACTTACAACGGTTACGGTATGCGCAAATTCCTGCGAGACCGGAGTACGGAAGTCGGCGGCAAATTCTACTCCTGCCCGCTTATCCGCCTTCCGGAAATCTACCTGAATATAGCGGAAGCCATGAACGAACTGGGGAAAGCAACAGAGAAAGACGAATTCGGGCGAGATGCTTATGATTATGTCAATCTGGTTCGCGAACGGGTAAAAATGCCAGCATTGACCAATCAGAAAGTAGCTTCCGGACTGCCTTTGAGAGAAGCCATCCTCCACGAGCGTGCCGTAGAGATGGGATTTGAAGAGGTACGTTATTTTGACCTGGTACGTTGGAAACGTTCCGACCTATTCAAAACCGACATCGAACGCCTTGTTATCACCAGGAATGAAGATGGAAGCTTCGATTATGTAAGGGATAACAAGATAGCCAACCCTCGCGGCTGGATAAAACGGTGGACAGACCGCTACTTCCTCATTCCTATTCCATTGGATGAAATCAACAAGAAGTACGGACTCGTACAGAATCCGGGATGGGAATAAACAATCAACAAAAGACTAATTAAAAATGAAAGAACGTATGAAACATAAATATATACTAATGGGGGTTGCCATATTATCCTCCGTCGTCGCAGGAGCGCAGGATATAACGGACAGCATTGCCCGAAAGACACAGGCCGTCTCCACAATATCGGCCGATGAAATATCAAAGAATGCAACTCCCAATGTATCCAATACATTGTATGGGTTGCTACCGGGACTGTCAGTCATGCAGCAGACGGGGTGGACAGACGATGCAGCTACTCTTTTGCGAGGATATAATAATCCGCTGATTGTAGTTGACGGATTCGCACGTCCGCTCTCTTATCTGAACACAGCGGAAATCGAATCGGTCACCGTACTGAAAGACGGTGCCGCAACTGCCGTGTGGGGAACACGGGGAGCAAACGGTGTGATTCTGATTACCACCAAAAGAGGAGAGTACAACACCAAAATGCAAATAGATGCCAGTTATAAGTTCGGTATGGATTTTCCAATCAACCAACCCAAGTTCGCCAACGGATACGAGTATGCGTCGGCACTGAACGAAGCGCTTTATTACGACGGACTGGAACCACAATACACGCGTGAAGAGCTGGACGCGTTCAGAAACGGAAGTAACCGGGATTTATATGCCGACACCGATTGGATGAAAGAGGGGCTGCGCAAACATACCATCAACAATCAGCTCGATATCTCCTTTCACGGGGGTGGCAAACGTCTTCGCTACTTCACCCTGTTAAGTTACAAGAACGACTACGGTATCCTGAATGAAACATACGCCAAATATTCCGACCGCTACACCGCTCAAATGAGGAAATACGAACTGGGACTGCGGATGAACATTGACGTAGATATCACACCGACGACTCTGGCACAATTCAGTATGTTAGGACAACTCCGCGAACGGAAACGTCCGAATACAAGTGAGTATGACTTATTCGCCGGGCTTTTCAACACACCATCCGGTGCTTTCCCCATGCAGACGTCTAATGGATATTGGGGGAGTAATAATGTACTGAAAACAAATCCGATAGCCCGTATCGCAGATATCGGTTATTTCAAAGAAAACCCGCGAACGTTGCAAGCCGACTTCCGCATCCGGCAGGATTTGTCACTCATCACTCCGGGATTAAGTCTGGAAGCCGCCGTAGCGTATGATAACAATGCCGTTTACAAGGAAGAAGGCTACAAGAAATTCCAATATGAAGTCAATACGCCTGTCAGAAATGTAATCACAGACAAGATAGAAGCGGATTCCAAAGTGTATGGTGACAACAGTACCTTGCAAGTAAACAACCTCGACATGACGGAACAATACATAAACGCCAATCTGGAAGCCGCTTTGAAGTATAACCGTTCTTTCGGGAAACATGCCGTCAGCGCTTTAGGTTCGTATCGCCTGGAATCGGAGAGAGGAATCGGACGTAACAATGCCCACAAACGGATGTATGTGAATGCTTCCGCCGGATACAGCTACAAAGACACTTATCTGATTCACGCACTAGTCAATCACACAGGGACAA
>UMEJ01037184.1_pt1 | contig 13811 bp, 6 predicted proteins | sample 1964731 | NCBI WGS metagenome assembly UMEJ01 (sample SAMEA4836018, study PRJEB28245) | human gut metagenome | biome: gut microbiome; material: fecal sample | place: Denmark | collected 2008 | reverse complement strand
GCACAAGTATTTTCCCACCCACAGCTTATTATTTTTTTTATAATCGAAGCAGCTGCTTTCTTTTATTCGATCAATCAAAATTTTACATGTTTAAAGTAGGAACGGATCTATATTTTATCTTTTTGCCGTATGTGTGCAGGTGCACATTTTACATTTTTAGGCTTTTTTATATGTGTATACGTGTAAAGTACGTTTTATCGTACTTTTTTATTTAAAGTACTATAATTTGTACTTTAATGCTTTTTCATTCGTAAATATCCTATTATTTCTATTTATTTGCCAGTATTTTCTTTTATAAAGTCCTTTTTATCGTACTTATTTTTTTGTGTTATTGTCATTATCATAGTGTTCTCTTCGTAGAAATAATCTCTTATTTCTCTTTATTTCATCCTTACTCTTATATCGTTCTTCTATAAATCCCCCATATTTTCCGCCTTCCCCTCCATTTTTTCATATAAATACACATTTTTACTACATTCACTTAACTTGTCAATTCCCCATCCAGTTCACAAAAGCATCTGACCGAAATCATGGGGAATACTGATGACAGTATCTGGCAACTCACCTTCAAGTGTGCAAACATATCTATCCAATTTGGGATCAAACGAATAAAAATACCCGTATTCGCTACGCAGTTCTACACCCAATAGCTACTTTGCAATTTATCAGGACCTGCTTACAATGTACCCATAACAGTGGCCACATGAATTAGTGCAGTACCTTGTTTTCAGACATGCCCACTATTCCTTTCCCTGTTTCTAAACGCCGTTGCATTCTTCCTAATACACGCCACCCACTGCTTATTACTTATTACTTATTACTTTTTCGTAATTTAATCAGGGGACTTACTGTTAACTGGTAATATTATCCTCCGAGTTTTTTTGTGAATAAAGACCACTGAAAGCCCTGGACATACCATGCAAATTTATGTGATTAGCATAATTTCTGTGCATCGCGAAGTGTATTACCAAGAACGGAGTGATCAGTAATCAGGAAACTGCTTGATTTAATTCAAGCAGATAAAAGCATCCGCTTCACTACTTGCTCATAACCGAATAAGTGCTTCGCAGTTTATCAGAAGGAGCCTGCACTTCTCCTGATGCAAGCAATTTCCGCTGATTATTGCTTTTCGTAATTGAAGCAGGGGGACTTATTTGATTCAGTTAAAAACACTTCTTCTCTTGCCTCATTTTCCCCTGAAATGCTATAATCCATAAAGAAAGCATTCGCAAACTCCTTGCAGTTTGCGGCTAATACATTGTTTCGTAAATAACTATACCAATCGCGTGGGATGTGGATTCGAGTGTGCAGGTATAAAAATGCAGGCGTAGCTGGCTATGCTGAGGCTTTTAGATCTGTGCAGTCGGATTCACCAACAAGTAATTGGTATAGTTATTTCGAAAACAATGTACTAGTACAGCGAAAATTAAGTTTCTGCTATATTGACGTAGGATGATTTTCTCATATGCAAGGCGAAGGAATGAGGCGTAGCGGTGGCTACGGCGATTGACGACAACGCAGCATATGAAAAATCAGACAAGTCAATATGGCGGTTACTTAATATTCGCTGTACTAGTCATTTATCATCTGATCGAAAGGAATATTTTATACATGAACACCACAAATAATCGCAACGATTTCTATAAAGAACAATTAGGCAAGACTTTAAATGGCAATGAAAAGATCGAAACTGCCATTGCAGCACTCCAAAAAGAAGCAACCGAAGAAATGCTTGCTCATACTCTCACCGTGATCCGTCACAGAATGCAGGAGCAGGCACAGCTGATCATTGCTGTAGAACCTCCAAAAGGTGATGGAAAAATTTCTCTTCATGCGATCAAAACCAACGATGGAAAGCAATGGTGGGCTGCATTTACCAGCTTTGACGAAGAGTTAAAAGGCAGTGATAAGATCATGTCCACATTTACCGCAGATATTGATAAGATTTTTGCTTCTGCATTGCAAGAGCCGTCTGTTGAGGGAGTAATTCTCAATCCATGGAATCGCACACTGATGCTGAACAAAACCCTTATCAACATCATCCTCGGCAATCCTGTATAGCATCAGCTCCGTCGGATAACAAGTCCAGTCCAATGTTTCACGTGAAACACTTGGTATTTTACTGAAGTATAAAAGCATTCCAGCGAATAACAGCATCCGCTTCGCTACTTGCTCATAACCAAATAACTGCTTCGCAGTTTATCAGAAGGATCTTTTCCTTCTCCTGATACAAGTAAGTCCCCTGCTTATTGCTCTTCGCAATTAAAGCAGGGGACTTACTTGATTCGGTTCAAAATCTGATTTCTATGTATCATGAAGCATATTGGCGATGCTACTGTTCACTGATAATATTCCGTAATTTTTTTATAAACGAAGGTCGCAGAAAGCCCGAGACCATACCGCACCAATTTATGCGATCAACATAAATTCTTTGCATTGCGAAGCGCGTTACTGAAAGCAGAACGAACAGCAACTTAGCGAGCGTTACTGTTCAATGTTAAATTCCGTAAGTTTTTTTGTGAACGAAGGCCGCAGAAAGCCCGAGACCATACCGTACCAATTTATGCGATCAACCTAAATTCTTTGCATTGCGAAGCGCGTTACTAAAAGCAGAACGAACAGCAACTTAGCGATCATCGCCAAGAACAGAATGGACAGTAGCGTCAGCATACAATAACAAGGTTAGGGTTCCCACAAAAGCATTGTAAATTTTTCGTTCCTGTCGTATAATAAAGCAAAGAAATATTCAGAAAAAATCAGATCAGGTATCTGAATTACGTTACATCTGTCCTGATTATTTTTACGAATTCCAGGAGGCTTTTTAATGAAGAAAAATGGACACAGACTACTTACTCTTGCAGCTTTAGTCGGAACTGCCGCAGGTGTTATTCATATTGCTAACCGTTTCATAGATGCCACATCTCAGCTTAAAGATATGCTGGAACAGCCACACAGCAGAACCTATGACTGGCGTTTTGGAAAGATTTTTTATACAAAACAGGGACATGGCACCCCTATTCTTCTTATTCATGATATCATGCCAGGTGCTTCCGGTTATGAATGGAATGCCATAGAGAAGCAGCTCGCAACCGAACATACCGTTTACACCATTGATCTTCTTGGATGTGGACGTTCCGAAAAACCGGATATTACTTATACCAATTTTGTATTTGCTCAGTTACTCTGTGATTTTGCCAAGAATGTGATTCGTGAGGAAACCGATGTTATTGCCAGTGGTTTCTCAGGTTCTTTTGCGATCATGGCTTACCGTAACAATTCCGACCATTTCCGCAAGATCATGCTGGTCAATCCACCAAGCTTCAGTTCCCTGAAGCAGGCACCTTGTAAAGACAACAAGCTCTTTAAGTATTTTATCGAGCTTCCGATTTTCGGAACTCTGATCTATCATATGGTAGCTTCCCGCGAATCCATCAGCAGTCTGTTTATGGAAAAGCTGTTCTACAATCCCTTCCATGTAACAGATACACTGGTAGACACCTATTATGAATCCGCTCACAAGGGTGGTTCCAACGCCAAATATCTGTATTCCAGCTACATTGGCAAATACCTGAATATCAGCATTAATAATGCCGTAGAATCTTCCGATGCATGCATCTATATTATTTCCGGAGAAAAAGAAGCTTCCGCTTCTCTTATCGCAGAGGAATACCAGAAGCTGAATTCTTCCATTGAAACCGCTGTGATCCCGGAAACCAGACATCTTCCTCATCTGGAAGATCCGGAACATTTCCTGGAACAGGTAGCTATTTTCCTGTAAAAACAACTTATGCTCCGGCATCAAAAACAAAATTTATCTATAGTAATTTGGGAAATCAACGTATCAAAAGGACATTGTTCATGTTCAGAGCCGTTGAGCTTCATACAGTAATTTGTGGAAATGCTATAAACCAACAAAAAGCCAATAAAAAAAGAGTACTGTTTCACGTGAAACATGAGTTTTCCCTCAAACAAACGTGAAACAATACTCTTTATTTTTTACCAGACTCACAGCATGCATCCGGACATTTCTCTTATCTAAGTGCCTGCTCCAGATACATGTGTGTTGTATTATCAATCAGCTTATGTGTCAGCTCTGCCATATGTTGTGTACTCTCCTGATTCTCAGAAGACAGCCATGTCTTGATCATTCCCACGCATCCATTCAGACAAAACGCATACGCATACTCAATGTCACGGTTGTCTTTCGGAAGACGAATTGACAAGCGATGCAGCACTGTATCTGCGATCAGTTTTTCTATACGATTCACAAAAGCCATATCTCCATTCTTTCCAAGAAGTGCGATACAAATATCCTTATTATGATCCAGGATCGTAAATATCTGCTCAATAAAAGGATACGAGCTCTCCTTATTATTAAGAGGATCCAGCGGATAGTCTGCCACCAGATGCGTGATTTCCTCCATCAATTCAGCCTCAATGGATTCCAGCATCTGATAGATATCTGTATAGTGAAGATAAAATGTGGAGCGGTTGATATCAACTTCTTCCACCAGTTCCTTTACCGTAATTTCCTTAATACTCTTCTTCTGCATAAGACGGGCAAGCCCCGCTCGCAACTGTGCCTTGGTCTTACGTACTCTTCTGTCAACTTTTTCCGCCATCTTAATTCCCCCTGCAATTCAAAAAAGCAAGCACGTTTCCTCCGCCTCAATCACCTATTACTTACGATACTCTGCAACTGTCATACAATGCATAATGCATCCTTCAAACGAATAAAAGCATTCGCTTTCTCTACGCCGATCTGCATGATACCAGATATCTGCTGTTGTTAAGAATTGACAAGATCAAAATTGTTAACGACGCCGACCTACACGATACCAGATATCTGCTGCATATTTGTGTTGAAACATAGGAATCCTGTCTGCATTTAATATTACCAACTGCACATAAATTCAAAGGAAATAACGTACTTTTTGTCTATTATGCAGTTTTTTATTTGTAATAGACACTTCCATTATTTTCGTCTATTAATATACATTCAGTAAAGATTTAATGGTTGTATCTGTGGTATGTGTTTAGTATAATACATCACGTAAAGAAAATCAACACTTTGTTTGATAATGGAATATAAAGCTATTAATAGATTTTAATATGATTAATAGATCTCGTTGCCATTACTGGAATAAAGTTTGATTAATCAACTATGTTTGATAATACAATTTAATAAGAAAGGGATAGGTAATATGATCAAAAACGAATGGAAAAGCTTACTTCGTAACAAGCTCATGCTTATCGTCGTAATCGCCATTATCGTAATCCCGATCATCTATGCAGGTCTGTTTCTGAAATCCATGTGGGATCCTTACGGAAACGTAGACAGCCTGCCAGTGGCCGTGGTAAACGAAGACAAACCTGTCGAGTATAATGGCAAGACCTTGAGCATAGGTAAGGACATGACGGATGAGCTGAAAGACAACGACTCAATGGCATTTAACATTGTAGACAGCAAGACAGCAGAGGACGGTCTGGCCAATGGAACCTATTACATGGTTATCAAAATTCCGGAAAATTTCTCCGCAAACGCAGCCACTGTAATGGACAACGATCCAAAGCAAATGGAGCTATCCTATGAGACAAACCCGGGAACCAACTATATCGCCTCCAAGCTCAGTGAGACAGCAATGCTGAAGCTTCGCGATAACATTGCTTCCAAGGTTACGGAAACCTATACAGAAACCGTTTTTGATTCTATCTCAGAAGCAGGTGACGGAATGCAGGAAGCTGCAGACGGATCCGGAAAGATCGAAGACGGACTGAATACAGCAGCTGATGGTAACAAAACAATTACCAAAAACCTTAAGAAGCTTTCCACCAGTACTCTTACCTTCGTAAGCGGTGCTGACAGTCTCACCGAAGGTCTTAAGACCTACACCGATGGTGTTGCAAAGGTTAACGATGGTGCAAAGAGCCTGGACGATGGTGCAGATCAGCTGAACAGCGGCGTTGCAACTCTCACAGAAAAGGTTCCTGAGCTGACAACCGGTGTGGATACTCTGGATAAAGGTGTTCAGCAGTACACCGCTGGTGTGGATGAGCTTAATAAAAATTCTGATGCACTGAAATCCGGTGCAAGCAGCCTGGAATCCGGTGCAAACCAGCTGAACAGCGGCGTTGCAGCTCTGACAGAAAAGGTTCCTGAGCTGACAACCGGTGTAGATACTCTGGATGAAGGTGTTCAGCAGTACACCGCTGGTGTGGATGAGCTTAATAAAAATTCTGATACACTGAAATCCGGCGCAAGCAGCCTGGAATCCGGTGCAAATGCATTAAGTGCAGGTATTGATACTCTTTCCAACGGAGCAACACAGTATGTAGCTGGTGCTGACACTCTTGCAGATGGAACTACCACCTATGTGGCTGGTGCTGGCAAACTCGCAGCCGGTGCCAAAGAGCTTGCAAAACTTGAAGACGGACTCACAACAGTTTCCAATGGTATCTCTCAGCTGAATACCGGTGTTACCAAAGGAACCGATGACTCACAGTCACTGATATCCGGAACACAGCAGCTGGAAAACGGACTGAAAGCCCTGAACGATAAGGTTTCTGCTCTGAAAGAGGGAACAACACAGGAATCCATCAACAAGCTTGCAGCCGGCCTTACTTCCGCAAAGGATGGTATGGACACAGCCGCAGCTGGTATGAACAGTGCTGCAGCTGGTATGAACAATGCGGCAGACGGAATCAACAACGCAGCCGGATATATCACTCAGGCCGCAGGCATCACAAGTCAGACCAGCAGCAGTATCACAGATAGTCTGATCCCTGCTCTCCAGAATGCAGGCACACAGTTCTCACAGGTAGGTGATCAGGTCAGCAACATCCTTACAGGATACGGACAGCAGACAACGGAGGCACTTACTGATGCAAATACCAAGATCGGTACTGCCGGACAGACAATGACCGATTTAGCAGCACAGCTTCAGGCGATTCAGGCAACCGCTTCTGAGGACGGAACCATTTCCGCAGCAGCTCTGAATGATGTGATCAACGCTTTAAACAGCGTAGCCGGTGGAATGACTGGCGTGGACGGTTCTTACATGAGCAGCTATTCTGATCAGGTTTCACAGCTTGCAGCTGGTGTATCCGGTCAGCTCTCTTCTACTCAGGAAAATCTGAATGCTGTTGCTTCCAAGCTTAACGAAGCAGCTTCCGGACTGACTCAGATCTCCGGAGGACTGACTCAGGGTGCCGGCACACTTTCTGAGGGTGCAACAACCATGACAGATGGTGCAAACCAGATGAGTGCAGGTGCAACAACCATGAGCGCAGGTGCAGAGCAGTTATCTGCAGCTACAAGTCAGCTTCCTACAGATCTGATCGCTCAGCTTTCTGCAGGTGTTACCCAGCTGTATCAGGGTGCACAGGCTGTAAACACAGGAACCAAGAACGTTTCCGCAGGACTTCAGTCTCTGGAAGACGGCACAGTCGAAGCCTTCCCGGCTGCAGCAGCAGGAATCAAAGCTCTGAACGATGGATTTGACCAACTGACATCTTATGATAAGCAGCTCAACGATGGTGCAAAGAATCTGAAAACAGCCGGCAAACAGATCACTGGCGCACTTCCGGATATCAAATCCGGTGCAGGTCAGCTGGCAGATGGTTCTAAGGCACTGACAGATGGAATCACAACTTACACCGATGGTATTGCTAAGCTTTCCGAAAACAGTGCTGCTCTTACAGACGGCACCAAGAAACTGGCAACAGGAGCCAATGCTCTTTCCAGCGGTGCTGCTACTCTTGCAGATGGAACAAAAGCATTAGCCGATGGTTCCGGAACACTGACAAATGGAATCACAACCTACACCGATGGTGTTGCTAAGCTTTCCGAAAACAGCTCCGCTCTTACAGGCGGTACCAAAAAGCTCTCAACAGGAGCCAAGACCCTTTCCAGCGGTGCTACTACTCTTGCAAACGGAACTAAGACATTAGCAAACGGTACCTCAACACTTCTCAGCGGTACCGAGAAGCTTGTAAGCAACAACAGCACACTTAACAATGGTGCAAAACAGCTTGCAGATGGCGCTGCCCAGATCCAGAGCGGTTCCTCTCAGTTGTATGATGGATCCAAGAAGCTTGGAAGCGGTATGAAAGAACTGAAAGACGGTTCCAAGACACTGACCACAAGCCTCAGCGATGGAGCTACCACTGTAAAAGACAATTCAGCAAGTAATGAAACGATCAAAATGTTCGCAACTCCTGTTGTGAACGATGAAACAAAACTTACCGATGTCCCGAATAACGGACACGCAATGGCACCTTACATGATGTCTGTAGGCCTCTGGGTCGGCGCACTGGCATTCTGCCTGATGTATCCTCTGGCTCAGTATAAGGGCAAACTGAAATCCGGTTTCGCATGGTGGGCAAGCAAGGCTTCCGTCCTTTATCCGGTAGCGATCCTTCAGGGAATCTGCCTGATCCTGCTGTTACGTGCATTTAACGGATTCACACCTGCAGAGATGGGCAAAACCGTACTCTTCGCCTGCCTGACATCAATGACCTTTACCTCTATCATGTACTTCTTCAACATTACTCTTGGTAAAGTAGGAAGCTTCCTGATGCTGGTATTCATGGTCGTTCAGCTTGCAGGATCTGCCGGAACTTATCCGGTTGAGGTTTCACCTTCATTCGTTGCAAAGATCCATGCATACGTTCCGTTTACTTATACGGTCGATGCATTCCGTGCAACGATCAGCGGTGGCCGGAGCATTACCACTTCCATTATTGTAATGGTTGCACTGTTAGTGATCTTCACGATCCTGACGATCCTTCAGTTCAATCACATGACCAAGAGAAAGAAAGCAGAAAAAGTTGTTCTCTTCGACTGGCTGGAAGAAAGAGGTCTTGCATAATACTTAGTTACTGACAGAAGCTCCCCCGAACCTTCTGTTAGATATAGAAAAATTAAGGGGCTGTCGCACTAACGTGCGGCAGCTCATTTTATATTCAACACAAAACGCCGGACTTCGAAAAGCCCGGCGCTTGTGGTATAATTAGTTTATGCTACTAAACAAAATAATACAGAGAGATTATACCTCATTTTCTCTGTATTATCAAATCAAACTTCCGCTAGATTTAGAGATTTCTATTCCATCTGATGATCCGGTTCGTCTGGTAAGTGCCTTTGTGGAGGAAATGGACCTTTCTGAACTGTATAAAACTTACGGCAGGATCAGAAAAAATCAGGCAACACCGCGTCAGATTCTGAAACTTGTTATCTATGCAGCAATGAATCGGATCTATTCAAGCCGCGATATCAGAAAAGCATGTAAACGGGATATCAACTTCATGTATCTCCTGGAAGGTATGCCGGCTCCTGACCATGCAACGATCGCGCGTTTTATCTCCCTTCACTTTTCTGTCTGTGCAAAGACGTTGCTTGCACAAATGTCAGATCTGCTCTATCTTTTGGGTGAGATTTCGGGGAAGACCATTTTTATTGATGGCACAAAGATCGAATCTGCGGCCAATAAGTATACATTTGTATGGAAAAAGGCTATTACAAAAAATCAGGCCCGGTTATACACGAAACTGTCTTCTTTTGTGGCTGAATGTGAAGAACTCTATGGAATGAAAACGGTATATCATGATAGTATATCCATACACACCTTAAAGCGGTTAAAAAAGCAGTTATGCCGCATCAAAATACAGGAAGAAATCGTGTTTGTACATGGAACCGGCCGGAGAAAAACACAGTTACAGAAATCTCTGGAACAACTGGATCGGTATCTGGAGAAACTAAAGGAATATACGAAAAAACTGTATACGCTTGGGGACAGAAACAGTTATTCCAAAACAGATCCCGATGCCACCTTCATGAGAATGAAAGAGGACGCGATGCTGAACGGACAGTTAAAGCCTGCGTATAACATTCAGCATGGAGTGGATTCAGAATACATCACATGGATTGATATCAGCCCGCGCCCCACCGATACACGTACCCTGATTCCTTTTTTGAAAGATATGGAGAGCTACCTGGGATTTAAGTATTCAGAAATTGTTGCAGATGCCGGGTACGAAAGTGAAGAAAACTATCTTTTCATTGAAAGCAACGGACAGACTGCCTACATAAAGCCACAGAACTATGAGATCTCAAAGACACGAAAATACAAAAAGGACATTAGCAGAAGGGAAAATATGGAGTATCATGCGGACAGGGACAGTTACATCTGCCGGAATGGAAGAGAACTGACTGTCACAAATGAACGGAGAAGTAAAACGACGAGTGGATATGTCAGTATAAAAACTTATTACAGATGTTCAGACTGTACTGGCTGTCCTTATAAAACAGAATGTATCAAAGGGAACAACTGCAAAACGCCTATGGAAAAACGCAATAAAGTGTTGATGGTCTCAAAGACGATGAGCCAGAAGCGTGCAGAAGATCTGGAACGGATCACGAGTGAGTATGGGACTATGCTCCGGATGAACCGAAGTATTCAGGCGGAAGGTTCTTTTGCTGATGTGAAAAAAGACATGAACTTTCGGAGATATCTGTACCGTGGAAAGGTAAATGCCTTGGCAGAAAGTATCCTTTTAGCGATGGGGCGAAATATCAATAAACTTCATTGTAAGATTCAGACAGGAAGGACGGGAAGTCACCTTTTTGCATTAAAAAAGGCATAGATTTTGATAATTGAAAATAAAACAGTTTGAAATAAGGCATGCTGAAAGGGATGCTTAGGGACGAACTGCGCTTGTAAAGAATGGCATCAAAATGGTAATTAATTTCGATGCCATTTTGGCATAAAACGGGGCTGCCGCCCAGCAAAAATATTTGCTAATGCGACAGCCCCTTTTATATTGTCCTCGTCAATTCTCCACGCTATAATTATAGCAGTTATAGAAAATCAAGCTCGCCAGTACACCGTGCCTGACCTATGCAGCAGATTTCAGTTCAGAAACACTCCTGTCAGATTCAGAAGAAGCGGCAATATGACTTCTCAGATCTACTCACAAACCGGAGCTCTTTCTGACTGCAAGCCTGCGGTTTTCAATGGAAAAGCAACCTGGTATGCATCTAATCCACTGACCGCAAAAACAGACGGAATCATCACCTATGCTACACCATTTATCGTCTTCAGGGTAAAACCTGGAAAGCTATCGACAATACAAAAAATACAACCTACACCGATAAAAAGCCAGGCACCACAACCAAATACCGTATCCGTGCATACCGCATCACAAACGGTAAAAAAATATACGGACCTTATTCATCTGTAAGGACCGTAAAATAACAGCAACATAAAAACACCCCGGAAAATCCTGATCTGTGTGGTGTCTCCGAATATCTGATCATCAAGCGGATATTCGGAGGTCACCTTATTATTTGCGGTTCTCCGAGGTGTTTTTATTTATTTTCTTAATATTTTATTTTTCCGTCTCAGCTGTTGGTGTTGCTGTGGCTTCTGTCTCTGTTTCACCGTTTACCATGGTTTCATATGCATTGAACATTTCTTTTACTGTCATTTTGTTTACAAGAAATACCTTGTCTCCAACGACAGCTGCATAATAGTTTGTGTCATATGTGTAGAAGGTAACGGTTGTCTGGTTCTTGTCAGAGTCTGTGAATACAGCGGTCATCTCCGGGTCTGCAGCTGGTGTATAAACGTCTGTCAGTCTCTTCTGTCCTGCCATGTTTATCAGCTTGTTGTAGAAGGTGGTAAAGGTTGTACTTTCTATTTCCTTACCATCCAGCTGATAGGTTGTTGTTTCTTTTTCGTTTCCGTCATCATCTGTGGATGTTTCACGTGAAACATTTACAGTACTTGTTGTTTCACCGTAAGTAATCTGGAGCTGATCCAGATTTTTTACAGACAGATAATTGACAATCAGTGACCAGAGATCTGACGGCATCTTGTCAATAACTGCACTCAGTGTATCCGTTGACATTGTATAGATCTGTTTGTTATCTACCGTTACATATCTGCTGCCATCTCCTGCCTCATCACCAACATAAATGACAAGCTGTTTATCCACTGTGGTTGTCTTGCTGTCTGCATCTTCTGAGTTGCTGTCCGTGTCAGCGCTGTCGCCGCTCTCAGAATTGCTCTCAGAGGCCGTAGAATCGTTTTCTCCGGATTTTGTACTGTCTGTGCTGTCATCCTTCACCTCTTCCTGATAATCCACTGTAATCGTCGCATAGGGCTTATCAAGGCCATACTGGGAAAGATCCTCTGCATTGTAGTTTACAAACTGGTCAAATGCAAAGCTTCCAAGTCCGGAGGTTACGTTTCCTGCTGCCGTTGTATCGGCAGACTCTTTATCGCTGCTTCCGTCACCGGAAACATTCCAGGTAGCTCCGTCGGAATTTTCTTCCAGGACATAGGAATCTTTATTCTCACTGACCTGGACCTTTTTCACTGTGGAAGAATCAATTGTCGGGAAATCTTCTCCCTGTGCATAATCGTAAAGGGAATTCATAAACGGAGACACAGTGTCCGCTGCCACTACATATACCGTGCTGTCATCATCATCCTTGGAAATGTAATACTGATTCGTAGACGTATTCTCATCTCCGATGTTGAGCTTCGTTGTCCCATCAGCGGTATCAACGGTTACTGTGTTAGATGGAGAATCCAGCCCGTATTCCGTAAGATCCTCCACATCCTCCAGGACTCTATCCGCTTCCACCTTTTTGATGGCGGAAGCTGCGGAATCCAGAGTTGTCTGATTTACAGGAAAAGCAGTCTCATCCTTTTTCACCCAGGAATCATCTTTTTTCTCAAAGGTCACTTCCTTCTTGTCTACGATAAATTCCAGGGATTTAATGTCATCCGTTTTCACGGAAAACACTTCTGTTTTGCTTTCCTCTTCGCTGCTCTCTGTCTTTTCTTCTTTGGATACGTAGGTGTTCAGTCCCACATAAACGCCGCCGAGAACTGCCAGAACAACAACTGCTGAAACAAGTTTGGTTGATTTTTTCATTATGCTTTTCTCCTCTTAAGCCAGATCAGAAATCCTGCAACAAGGAACACTCCCGGGATCAGACCAATGGTACAGATCTTCCAGAAGGCTGCAGCATAATCGGTTACTGTCAGGCTTGTGGACTCAAGGCTCTTGGATGGAATAGAAACGGAATTACTGTCGTCTGTGCTGGTCATCCAGTTTAAGGACTCCAGAAGGAGCTTTTCATTTCCGCCGGATACCATCTGGTTTATCTGGCTCTCCATCAGATTTGCTGTGGAGTAGTAAACGATCTGTGTTTCCTTATCATCATCCAGTTTCTCAGTGATGGCAACACCAAGATCAAACGGTCCGTCTACATCTCCGTCTTCCTTTTCGATATTGCTGCTCTGCATATTTGTTTTGGAGTAAGCCTTGTCAGAGGTTGTCAGGATACTGTCGATGGTTACGGTATCTCTTACATCATCTGTTTTCTGAATGCCCTGCGCATACGGTGCCAGTACATAGGAGCCTGCAGAAGCTGCCTCAGAGCTTGCATCTGTGCTGTTGACTGTTGGTACAAGATAATATGGCATCTGCATTCCATAATGCTGATTATCACCCTCAAATACGATTCCCTCTGCACACTTTACACCATAGTTTTCAAGAACCGCATCAAAGTTCGGCAGATCATCCTGTGTATAATCCGAGAAGATCATAGCTTTTCCGCCTGCCTCCAGATAATCCAGGAGCTCTGTTTTTTCTTCCTCGGAAATATCGCTGGTCGGAGATACGATCATCAGGCAGTCTGCATCATCCGGAACCTTTCCCTCTGTGAGAAGGTTCAGCTCCTTAATATCAATGTTTGCTTTCTGGATATCTTCTTTAAAGCTGGAATCCAGATCTTT
>UMEJ01013536.1_pt1 | contig 14041 bp, 9 predicted proteins | sample 1964731 | NCBI WGS metagenome assembly UMEJ01 (sample SAMEA4836018, study PRJEB28245) | human gut metagenome | biome: gut microbiome; material: fecal sample | place: Denmark | collected 2008 | reverse complement strand
AAAATGGTAACAGGATATCAAACAATTGCAGGAGCTAAATACTACTTCGCAGAAAGCGGATTAATGCAAACAGGATGGTTCAAGATCAATGGTGAAGATTACTATGCAGCATCTAGTGGTGTAATTAGTGCACAATGGGTAGGATCAGGAAATACTTGGTACTATGTAGATGCTGAAGGAAAAATGGTAACAGGTGATTATGTTATTGATGAAAGAGTAAATCATTTTGACGCTAATGGTGTTTGGAACAATTAAAAATTTAACCAGAAGACAGAGAATATCTGCTTCTGGTTTTCTATTTTTTATGGATTATAACTAGTTTATTTTTTTGTATTTGTTATAATGTCAATTGTAAGACAAGAGGGGGGGATTGTATGAAAAAAGGTAAATTATTAAATATTGCTTTATCGATAGCGTTTATTAATATTTTATTTGTATGTTTTTCGATTATAAATGTTAATGCGGAAGAAGATACAGATACATTAAATACAAATGATGAGTCGACTGTAATGGAATCTGGTTGGACGAATAAAGAGAATCAATGGTATTATTATGATCATGGTGAAAAGAAAACAGGATGGTTACATACGGATTATTGGTACTATTTAGATCAAGATGGAAAAATGGTGACAGGGTTAGCTTCTGTAGGAAATCAACAATATTACTTTAATCAATCAGGGGCCATGCAAACAGGATGGATCCAAGCAGATGGAACATACTATTATGCAAATAATAGTGGATATATTCAAAAAGGTTGGTTGCATAAAGGGTCTTGGTATTATTTAGACCAAGATGGAAAAATGGTCACAGGGTTAGCTTCTGTAGGAAATCAACAATATTATTTTGACCAATCAGGAGCTATGAAAACAGGATGGATCCAAGCAGATGGAACATATTACTATGCAAATAATAGTGGATATATTCAAAAAGGTTGGTTGCATAAAGGATCATGGTATTATTTAGACCAAGATGGAAAAATGGCTACAGGATTGGTTTCTGTAGGGGACGAACAATGTTACTTTGATCAATCAGGAGCTATGAAAACAGGATGGATCCAAGCAGATGGAACATATTACTATGCAAATAATAGTGGCTATATTCAAAAAGGATGGCTACATAAAGGATCATGGTATTACTTAGACCAAGATGGAAAAATGGTGACAGGATTAGCTTCTGTAGGAAATCAACAATATTATTTTGATCAATCAGGTGCTATGAAAACAGGATGGATCCAAGCAGATGGAACATATTATTATGCGGATAATAATGGTTATATTCAAAAAGGATGGCTACATAAAGGATCATGGTATTATTTGGATCAAGATGGAAAAATGGTTGTAGGTGATTATTATATCAATGATCAATATTACTATTTTAATTCTAATGGAGATTTGCAATTAGGTTGGTATTATAGAGATAATCAATATTATTATCTTGATTCTAATGTGGTTCTTGTTAAAGGATGGAATAAGATCACTAACAAATGGTATTATTTTAATGATCAAGGAATTATGCAAACGGGTTGGCAATTGATTAATAATCAAAGGTTCTATTTAAATGCTTCTGGTGATATGCATACAGGATGGTTAAAATCAGGTAATGAATGGTATTATTTAAATAAGAGTGGTGTCATGGTTACTGGTTGGGCACAAATTGGATGGAAATGGTATTATTTTAATGAAGATGGTGCAGCTGTTAAAGATGATGTAGTTATTGATGGTAAAACATATATATTTAGAGATGATTATTCATGGATTTCAAATTGTACGAGAAAAGAGTTTGTAGAAAGAGCCAAAAGATATTTAGGATGTAATGAAAAAGATGGATCATTTAAGAAAATTATAGATTCATATAATAAATTAGATCCTTTACCAAGAGGTTATAAAGTTAAATATACAGATTCATGGTGTATGACTTTTGTATCAGCAATTGTTAGAGAATGTAATTTGTTGGATCTTATTCCAGTTGAATGTTCATGTGGTAAAGCAGTAGAAAAGGCACAATCTATGGGCATTTGGCAAGAAAATGATGCTTATGTTCCTCAAATTGGTGATATTATTATGTATGATTGGGATGATAGTGGAAATGGTGATAACACAGGATGGCCTGATCATGTAGGTATTGTTACAGAAGTGAATGGAAATACTTTTAAAGTTATTGAAGGAAATAAAAATGATGCTGTTGAATATAGAACAATGAATGTCAACAGTAAATATATTAGAGGGTTTATTACACCTAAGTTTTTATCATAAGAAGTAGAAATACTTCTTTTTTTCTTTACTTATTAAATATATGTGGTATTATGTTCATATAAATTAACAAGGAGAAAAAAATGAACATTCTTACATATTTAGATTTTGAACTTATAAAGTTACTATATAAAGAAAATACACTTTCACAAAGAGCTATTTCTAAAAGATTGAATTGTTCTTTAGGTAAAACAAATGAAACAATAAAGAATCTTAAAGAATTAGAATATATTAATGATGATAATTCTTTAACAGATTTAGGAATAGACTTAATAAAGAAAAATAAGTCAGCAGTTATTTTAGCTGCTGGTCAAGGGATTAGAATGATTCCTATTAATAATAATGTGCCTAAAGCAATGTTAGAAATAAATGATGAAATACTTATTGAACGTCTCATAAGACAGCTTATAGAAGCTCATATTAATGATATAACAATAGTTGTTGGCTTTATGAAAGAAGAATTTGACTATTTAATTGATAAATATAATGTAAAATTAGTTGTTAATAGAGAATATCAAGAAAAGAACAACTTACATAGCTTAAATCTAGTAAAAGATAAAATAAGTAATACTTACATTATACCAGGAGATCTTTATTTTTATGAAAATCCATTTTTAAATAATGAAATTCAATCATGGTATATGCTTGAAAATAGAATAAGTAAACATAGTAATGTTACATGTAATACTAAAAATGAAATTGTTAAAGTAAAGGATGATGGTTTAAAAATGATTGGTTTATCATTTATTAATCAACATGATTCTTTATATTTAAAAGAACGTTTAGAATGTTTAGATGACGGAATGCATGATTCTTGTTTTTGGGAAGAAACGTTGTATCAAAAGAATAAAATGTTTATTTATGGAAAAATTGTTGATACAAGCTATGTAGATGAAATTAATACGTATGAAGAATTAAGAAATGTAGATGATCATTCAGCACACTTAAATAATGAGACATTATCATTGATTGCTGATGTTTTTAAAATCAATGTTGAACAAATTAAAAATATTAAAAGCTTAAAAAAAGGTATGACAAATAGATCATTTTTATTTGAAATCAATCATGATAAATATATTATGAGAATTCCTGGGGAAGGAACAGATCAACTTATTAATCGAAAAGAAGAATATGAAGTTTATCAAGTAATAAAAGATTTAAATATCAGTGATGAAGTTATTTATATGAATCCACAAAATGGATATAAGATTACAAAATATTTAGACGATACACGTGTATGTAATCAAGATAATGATGAAGATTTAATTAAATGTATGAAATTATTAAAAGAATTTCATAATCAGGATTTAAAGGTAGAACATGAATTTGATGTTTTTGAAAAAATGGAATTTTATGAAAATCTAAGAGGTCCAAAATCTTTATATAAAGACTATAAACAAACGAAAGAAAAAGTTTTATCTCTAAAGAAAATTATTGATCAATTACCAAAAGAATGGAAATTATGTCATATAGATGCAAATTGTGATAATTTCTTATTCTATAGAGAAAATAATGAAGAGAGAATAAAACTTATTGATTGGGAATATGCGGCAATGCAAGATGCACATCTTGATATAGCAATGTTTTGTATTTATTCTATGTATGATAGAAAACAAATTGATCATTTAATTGATATCTATTTTGAAAATAAGTGTGATCAACAAACAAGAATAAAAATCTATTGTTATATATCAATGTGTGGTCTTTTATGGAGCAACTGGTGTGAATATAAATATACGCTAGGTGTTGAATTTGGAGAATATTCATTGGCACAGTATCGTTTTGCTAAGGATTATTACAAGATTGTTATGGAAGAAATGGAGAATATAGAAAAATGTGTCAAGTAGAAAGAGCAATTATAATGGCCGCAGGTAAAGGAACACGTATGAGACCAATAACAAATTCGATACCTAAACCATTAGTTAAAATACATGATATTCCTATGATTGAAGGAATTATCAATCAATTGCATCAACAAGGGATCTTTGAAATCTATGTTGTTGTAGGCTATTTAAAAGAACAATTTAATTATTTAGAAGATAAATATGAGAATTTGCATCTAATAGATAATCCTTATTATGATACTTGCAACAATATTTCTTCTTTATATGTTGCTAGAAATCATCTAAAAAATGTCATTATTTTAGATGGTGATCAAATTATTAACAATACACAAATTCTTTCAAAAGAATTTAAATATTCAGGATATAACTGTATTTACAAACAAGAAATTCATAATGAATGGATGTTAAAATTAGAAAATGGTTTTGTAACTTCTTGTTCAAGAACTGGTGGACAAGATGGTTGGCAATTATATAGTGTATCTAGATGGAATGAAGAAGATGGAAAGAAATTAAAGAAACATTTAGAAATTGAATTTGAAGAGAAAAAGAATACTGATATTTATTGGGATGATGTAGCGTTGTTTTGTTATCCAAATGAATACCAATTATCTATTAAAGAAATGCATGAAGGAGATATTTTAGAAATAGATAGTTTTGATGAATTGTGTAGTATTGATGAAACATATTTAAATTGGGGGAAATAAAATGGAAAAGAAATCATTAAAGGGAAGATTAGATTATGTATCAATGATAATTCCTTTATTAGGGGTTGTCTTATTATGCGTTTTATTTATGCTTATGCCAGCAAAATCTTCATATATCATTCAAATGATTAGAGGATTTTTAGGGAATGACTGTGGCATTTATTATGCGTTATTAGGAGTTGGAATTTTTGTTTGTTCATTATATATAGCATTTTCTAAATATGGAAAAATAAAGTTAGGTAAGAATACAGATCAACCAGAGTATTCATCATTTAACTGGGGAGTAATGATTTTTACTTCTACAATGGCAGCTGATATCTTATTTTATTCATTATGTGAATGGGCTTTATATGCTAATGAAAAGTATATTGATCAATTAGGTGGAATACAAAAATGGGCGTCAACATTTCCGTTATTTCATTGGGGACCAATTGCTTGGAGTTTTTATATTATTTTAGCTGTTGCTTTTGGTTTTATGTTACATGTAAGAGGAAGAAATAAACAAAAGTTTTCTGAAGGATGTAGACCATTACTAGGAAATAAAGTAGATGGAGTTGTAGGTAAAATTATTGATTTAATTGCTATATTTGCACTTATTGCAGGAACTGCAACAACCTTTTCACTAGCAACACCATTATTATCAGCAGCTTTAAGTAGAGTATTTGGGTTGCCTAATGGTGTAGGACTTACTATTGCTGTTTTATTATTGATTGCAGCAGTTTATACATTTACTGTACTTACAGGAATGAAAGGTATTTCTAAACTAGCAACATATTGTTCCTATTTATTCTTTGCATTACTTATTTATTTTTTGATTGGTGGTGGAGAAACAACATATATTTTAGAAACAGGTTTTTCTGCTATTGGTAATATGGTACAAAACTTTATAGGTTTATCAACTTGGATGGATCCTTTAAGAGAAACATCATTTCCACAAAATTGGACGATTTATTATTGGGCCTATTGGATGGTATGGTGTGTTGCAACTCCTTTCTTTATTGGAAAAATCAGTAAGGGAAGAACAATTAAAAATACGATTCTAGGAGGATATGGATGGGGTCTAGCAGGAACTTTTACTTCATTCATTATTCTTGGAAATTATGGTTTGGCACAACAAATGAAACATGGAATTGATATTTCGGGAATGATTGCTAAAAGTGGAGATTATTCTGCAGTTATTTTAAAGATATTTGATACTCTACCACTAGCAAGTCTAGGTTTATTGTTATTAGTTATTACTATGATTGCTTTTTATTCAACAACATTTGATGCTTTAACTATGGTTGTTTCATCTTATTCTTATAAAAAATTAGATGTAGATGAAGAACCAGATAAAAAGATTAGAGTTTTCTGGGCAATTATCTTTATCCTATTTCCAATAGCGTTGATTTTTGCTGAAAATTCAATGTATAGTTTACAGTCAGTGGCTATTATCGCTGCTTTTCCAATAGGATTTATTATACTGTTGATTGTAATTAGTTTCTTTAAAGATGCAAATAAATATTTACAAGAAAAGAAAGAAAATAACAGGGATATAGAATAGAAAATTCTATATCCTTTTTGTTGAATTGAAAATGTATATCATTATAATAAAAAATAGTATTTACGAAGATGATTATTTTAGTTGATATTTGTAAGTATATTATTTTATGTGATATTATCACATTATTAAAAGCAAATAGGATTAGTAAGTTAAAATATTCTATAGATTTAAAATATTGTAGGAGGTTGGAAATGAAAAAAAAGTATATAAGTTTGTTTCTTGTTATATTATTGGGAATGATTTTTAATATCTCTAATATAAAAGCATATGAAGAAACAAATGACGTTATTGGACAAACAAAGTTTGTAGATAAAGATGGAAATATTAATACTGTAGATGTTTATGATGGAACAACGAATGAAGAGTATAACCCTTATGCACGAACAGTTTCTACAGCGAATATGGTTAATTTTAATTGTTCTAAAGCAAAGACAACTACAAATTTTACAGATTATTATACAGGACAAGAGGGATATTTATCTAAATCAAGTGCAGCGGATGCAGCTTTTTTAGGCTATGAAAATGGAAAAGTGAAGTTTATGATTTCAGGAATTGTTGGTTTAGTAGATCCTCAATATGTTGAAGTTCTTAGCCAAGGGACTTATTATGCAAGTAACTATGAAGTTAATTCATCAGGTGATTTGTATCATTATATTTCTAATAATGTTAATGCGACAGGAAATCAAGGAAATAAGAATTATATAGGGACAGGACCTAGTTATTTAACAAAGAATAAAGAGTATTATAGCTATGATGGACATTATTTTTATGATAACTATAATACAATGATTACAGATTATAAAAATAATGTTAGAAATAATGCTGTTAATCCTAATAATCCTTATTATAGTTATTTTCAATACTTACCAATGAGAAGTCAAACAACTTATACTGGTTCACAAATATCAAATTATTTAAATAATAAAGCAGGAAGTACTTCTAAATTATATAATACAGGTGATATTTTTATTAAGTATCAAAATAAATATGGGGTCAATGCTTTAATGGCAGCAAGTTTTGCTGCCTTAGAATCTGGATGGGGAAAAAGCAATATTGCATTAAATAAAAATAACTTATTTGGATTAAATGCTACAGATAATAATCCAGGTGGAAATGCAGATACCTTTAGTACAGTAGATGATTGTATTATGAATTTTACATCGAGTTGGATGTCTAAAAGATATTTAAATCCTACATATACTTCTTTATTTAGAGGAGGTTATTTTGGAGACAAGGGAAGTGGAATATTTGGAAAATATTCTTCAGATCCCTATGAAGGAGAAAAGTGTGCAAGCATTGCCAAAAATATGGATGCTAGTATCTCTTCTAAAGATAATGATTATTATACTTTAGGAATCAAAGATATTTATTTAACAACACATACTGCCCTTAATGTAAGAAGTAGTTCAAATACAAGTTCTAGTGTTTTATATACAACGATAAAAAATCCAGCTTATTCATTTATTATAAAAGATGCCTATACAACTAATGGTTTTTATAAGATACAAAGTGAAGTTGCTAGTAGTGATGGAACTTATAGCTTTAATAATACAGGATATGTAAGTAATCGATATGTTACTTTATTAAATAATATTTCTCATACACAAGGATGGAAAAAAGAAAATAATTATTGGTATTATTATTTTTCAAATGGTTCAAAAGCAACTGGTGTACAAACTATAGAAAATAATCTCTATTATTTTAATACAAGTGGACAAATGCAAACAGGTTGGCAAGAAGTTAATAATAAATGGTACTACTTTGATGAATTGGGTTATGGTCAAAAAAATTGGAAATTAATAGGAAATAATTGGTTTTATTTTAATAGTAGCTATCAAATGCAAACCGGTTGGCAAGAAATAAATGGTAAATGGTATTATTTAAGTACTGGTGTTATGAAAATCTATGGAAAAACGTATTATGAAGGGTATATGATTACAGGATGGTTGCCACTAGGTAATGATTGGTATTATTTAAATAGTGATGGATCAATGGTAACAGGATTACAAACTGTAGGAAATAATTTCTATTATTTTAATGCAAGTGGAAAGATGCAAACAGGTTGGCAAGGAATCAATAATAAATGGTATTATTTTGATAATGCTGGGTATGGACAAAAAGGTTGGCAAATGATTGCAGGAAATACGTATTATTTTTTAGATAGTTATCAAATGGCGACAGGATTTCAAGAAATCTCTGGAAATACTTATTTCTTTAGTACAGGTGTTATGAAAATCTATGGAAAAACGTATTATGAAGGCTATATGGTTACTGGTTGGTTAACTTTAGGTAGTGATTGGTATTATTTTGATAATACAGGTAAAAGACTTACAGGATTACAAAAAGTAGGAAACAATTTGTTTTATTTTAATGATAGTGGTAAAATGCAAACAGGTTGGCAAAAAGTCAGCAATAAATGGTACTATTTTGATGATTCAGGCTATGGACAAAGTGGCTGGAAGAAACTAGGGAATACATGGTTTTATTTTAATAGCCAATATCAAATGTTAACAGGTTGGCAAAGAATTAATGGTAAGTGGTACTATTTAAGTACAGGTGTTATGGAAATATATGGGAAAACTTATTATGAAGGTTATATGGTTACTGGATGGCTTCAATTAGAGAATAAGTGGTATTATTTAAAAAGTGATGGTTCGATGGTAACTGGTTATTATAAAGTTGGAAATAAGACATATTATTTTAATAGCAGTGGTGTTATGCAGTAATAATATTTTTAGGGGGGGAGGAAAGATTTTGAAAAAGTTTTTTGGTTATTTGTTTTTGGCTTTTGGAATGGCTTTTGCATTGAGTTATTTTCAAAATAGTTCTGTAAATGCATTAGATGGAAGTTATGATGATGCAATTATGGGACAAAGTAGTCATATTGATCAAGATGAAAATAAAATAGAAGATGCAAAGGAAGAAAATTCTTATAGTTTACGAACTATGATTCAAAATGGTTGGTTTTATCAAGGAAATAAAAAATGTTTTTGTGATAATGATGGTCGCGTTATTGGTGAAAATGTTAAAAAGGTTATTGATGTTTCACAATACAATGGTCATATTGATTGGAGTAAAGTAAGTAAAACAGATGTAGATGGTGTTATTATTAGAATTGTTTCTCATAAGGGTGGATATTATCATATTGATGAACAATTTGAAAATAATTTAAATGGTTGTAGAAAATATAATATTCCTTTTGGAATCTATATTTATGATTATTCAAATAATGTAACAGATGCTGATAATGAAGCAACAATGATTTTAAATTATTTATCAAAATATAAAATTTCACCTTCAGAACTTTCATATCCTGTTTATTTAGATATGGAAAGACCTGAATTATCAACAACAACGAATGAATTAGTTGTTGATGCATTTGTTAATAAATTAGCAAATAGTAATTATAATACGAAGGTTTATAGCTATCGTTCACTTTTACAAACAAAATTAAATAGTCCAACTATTTATCAACATGTAGATTGGGTAGCTGCTTATACATCATCGTTAGGATTTAGTAATAATTGGTATAGAGGTCCTAAAGGATGGCAATATAGCAACGGAGCATTTGTTGATGGTATTAGTGGTTATGTAGATATGAGTGTTTGGTATGATCAAGGTGTTCCTAAATATGATTATGTAGGATGGAAATATTACTATGATCATTGGTATTATGGAAGTAGTAAAAATATTCTACAAATCGGTTGGGAAAAGATTAATGGAAAATGGTATTATTTTAATACTAATGGAATTATGGCCACTGGTTGGATCAGTTTAAATGGTGAATGGTATTATTTAACAAGTAATGGTGATATGGTTACTGGCGCACAAACTATAAATAATAAAGAATACTATTTTACTAGTGAAGGTGTAATGGTCAGAGGATGGCATAAGGAAAATGATAAATGGAAATATTATAGTCCTAAGAAAATGTCAGTCTATGGAAGAACATTTGTAGAAGGTGAAAAGGTAACAGGTTGGTTACCAATAAATGATAAATGGTATTATATAGCTGAAGATGGTTATATGGTTACTGGTATTTATAAAGTTGGAAATAGAAAATATCTTTTTATGGAAGATGGTTCTATGAAAACTGGATGGTTTAAAGTAGATGATACTTGGTATTATATTTCTTCTGATGGTGAATTAAGAGCACAATGGGTCAAATCATTAAGTAATTGGTATTATGTAAATGATGAAGGATTGATTCTTACAGGAGATCAAGTTATTAATGGAAGACAATATTATTTCAATGAAGATGGTATTATGCACACAGGATGGATGCAAGTAGGAAATCAATGGAAATATTATAGTCAAGGAACATTAAAAATCTATGGAAAAACATTTGTAGATGGTGAAAAGGTAACAGGATGGTTACCATTAGGAAATAGATGGTACTATATAGCAAATGATGATTATATGGTTACTGGATATTATAAAGTAGGAAATAGTACTTATTATTTTGATGAAAGCGGATTAATGCAAACAGGATGGTTTAAAATTAACGGTGAAGATTACTATGCAACATCTAGTGGAGCTATTCAAGCACAATGGGTCAAATCATTAAGTAATTGGTATTATGTAGATGTTGATGGAAAAATGGTTACTGGTTATCAAACAATTAATGGTGCGAAGTATTATTTTGCAAGTAGTGGATTAATGCAAAAAGGTTGGTTTAAGATCAATGGTGAAGACTATTATGCAGCTTCATCAGGAACTATCCAAGCACAATGGGTCAAATCAGGAAGAAACTGGTATTATGTAGATACTGATGGAAAGATGGTTACTGGAGATTATATAATTGATAGAAAGGTCAATTATTTTGATAACCAAGGTCTTTGGATGAATAAAATAAATTAAAAACCGATCTTACTCATTGTTTTGAGTAAAAATCGGTTTTTGTTTGGAAGGGAATATATATGAAAGAGAAAACGAAAAGAAATTCGTCTATTGAATTATTAAGAATTATTTCAATGATTGGTGTCGTTATTTTACATTATAATAATGCAAGTATGGGTGGTGCATTAGGAATGGTTTTAGATGGCAGTTCTAATCAATATTATTTATATTTAATAGAAAGTTTATTTGTTTGTGCAGTTAATGTTTTTGTAATGATTTCAGCGTATTTTCTAGCTTGTAATCAAAATAGAAAATTAATTAAGATACTAGAATTATTTGTACAAGTTATCGTATTTAATTTAGTTTTTTATGTTTTTGGAGTATTAAGAGGTCATAAAGTATTTACAGTAAGTTCATTGATTAGTAGTTTATTACCCGCTAATTACTTTTTAATACTTTATTCTGTATTATATATTATTAGTCCTTATCTTAATTTAATTATTAAACAACTTAATAAAGAACAATTCAAACGCTTATTAATTATACTCATGCTTATTTTTTCAGTTTGGACAATTGTTATAGATATTGCTGAAAATATAACAGGAAATACATATTTAGGATTAAGTACTATTGGAATGTATGGAAGTCAATATGGTTATACAATTATTAACTTTGTTTTGGTATATTTTGTAGGAGCATATCTTCGTGTAAATAAAATAACATTATCTAAGAAAAAAAGCAGGTATGTGGATTATAAGATGTTTAGCATTTTTATATGCTTTTTCAATGATGGAACATGTTTTACATTTACAATATACAGCAACATGGTATTATAATAATCCAATTATTATCTTAATGTCTGCTTATATTCTTTTATTCTTTATGGATATTCATTTTGAAAGTAAAATAATCAATGAATTAGCTAAAGCTGCTTTTACATGTTTTTTATTTCATGAATTCTTATTAAGACATATTAGGATTGAACAATTTGTTAATAGAGGTATTTTGGTTTTAATTGTACATCAATTAGGATCAGCATTAATTATTTATCTTATTTCATACATTGTTTATAAGATATATCATTTATGTTCACATTGGTTCTTTAAACTTATTGAACCTTACATTAATAAAATCAATATTTCAGTTGAAAAGGGGTAACACAGTTACCTCTTTTGCTTTTTAGAAAAAAATGTCGTTTGGTTTTAAATAAGGGGTATTGCATTTTAATAAGTCTATGAAATATTTATTGGGTGAGTAGAAATTTTAAAAAGATTTCTGTAGCATCAGCTCTTGTTGCAGCAACAACATTACCAACTACGATGGTTAGTGCATTAGAAACAAATGTGAAAAATGATTCTAATACACCTGTCACTTTAAGTAGTGAAAGACGTGGCTGGTATGAAGAGTATGGATACAAATATTATTATGATGATAATGGTGAATTACTTAAAGGGCTTCAAGAAATTGATGGGAATACGTATTATTTTTATAGCTATGATGGTCATATGGCATATTCTTCTTGGTATGATGAAGATACAATTACAGATAATGGGTTGATTGTCACTGTTAATAAAAGTGGTATTGTAACGAATTATGCAAATATTGTTGTTGGAGATTGGACACATTATGGGGATAAATGGTATTACTATGATGCTGATATGAATCCTTATATAGGAGTTAAAACAATTAATGGTGTAGAATATTATTTTAATTATGGACAATTAGCTGAATATTTGGATAAAGTTGTTACATCAGGAGATACACTTGCTTATGTAAGAGATGGAAAAGTTATTGAAAAAGCTAAATTTAAAGATAATGAATTGATTTATTTAAATGGCAATTGTTATTACTATTATTTAAATGATGCAGGTTATTATTATCCATATGATGGGGAATATACTGTAGATGGAAAATCTTTGTATTTTATTTATGGTATGCTTCAAACAAGTGACAGTGATGAAATATTAACTGATTATCGAAATGATTATCTTTATGCTTATAATAATAAAGGTGAAATTGTAGATAAGGTTAAGAGAGTAGCTGGATGGAATGAAATTGGAAATGATTGGTACTATGTTTCAAGTGAAATGAATTTTGTAGATGGTATTTATACTGTTAATGGAAAAGAATATTATTTTGAAAATGGTAGATTAATAAAATCTTCTAATGGAATATCTGTTGTTTCATCATATAGAGATGAAAATGATAAGATAGTAACTTATGTCATTGCATATAATAGCGAAGGTGTTGTTGTTGAAAAGAAAAAAGCAGTAGCTAATACTTGGATTCAACTTAGAGGAAAATGGTATTATTATGATAAAAACTTGAATGAAGCTGATGGTAAGATGACAACTGGATGGTTAGAAGAAAATGATTCTTGGTATTATCTAGATAAAGATGGTCAAAAAAACAACTGGTTGGTTAACATTAAATGGTAAAAAATATTACTTTGATAAAGAAGGAAAAATGGTTACAGGAACTGTAAACATTAATGGAAAAGATTATACATTTAATGAAAGTGGTGAATTAACTACTGGAACTACTGAAAAATCAGGATGGGTACAATCAGGCAAAAAATGGTATTACTATGATAATAACCAAAAAGTAACAGGATATCAAACAATCGAAGGAAAGAAATATTACCTCGATGCTAACGGAGTAATGCAAACAGGATGGTTCAAAGTCAATAATGAAGATTACTATGCATCAACAAGTGGAGAAATCAAAGCACAATGGGTAGGATCAGGAAATAACTGGTACTATGTAGATACTGATGGAAAAATGGTAACAGGATATCAAACAATTTAAGGAAAGAAATATTACTTTGCAAATAGTGGACTTATGCAAACAGGATGGTTCAAA
>UMEJ01022174.1_pt1 | contig 14401 bp, 10 predicted proteins | sample 1964731 | NCBI WGS metagenome assembly UMEJ01 (sample SAMEA4836018, study PRJEB28245) | human gut metagenome | biome: gut microbiome; material: fecal sample | place: Denmark | collected 2008 | reverse complement strand
CCAGTCAATAGAAGCATAAGCTTGTTTTTCAGTCAAACAGCCAGTCAATACGCAAACGATTGCGCCGATAATAGCTGCCATTTCCAAAGAAACGCCCTTGATGCCGATAGCCATAGTCAAAACTACGAGCAACAGGATAACGCCGGAAACTACTTGTTTAGAAGCAGAAGTCTCGTTAGCTTCAACTTCTTGTTCAATTTCCTGATCAGCATCTAATTCAGCTTTCGGAAGCAGGTATTTACCTAAGAACATCATATAGATGATACCAGCTACTGTTACAGGGATACCAATCCAGGCAAATTCGAAGAAGCCAAATTTGTCAGCAATACCAGCAGCTTCCAAAGCGCCGTTAGCGATGATATTCGGAGGAGTACCAACCATAGTGATGATACCACCGAGACCGCAGGCAAATGCCAAAGGCATCAATTGACGGGAAGCAGGGATTTTAGCTGCAGAGCAGATACCCAAGTCAACCGGCAGCAGACAAGCTGCAGTACCAGTGTTGGATAATACAGAAGACAAAGCAGCACCAACAAACATTAAACCAAACATCAAGCTGTTTTCACCGGTACCGCAGAAATGAACTACAGTATTACCGATTTTTTGTGCAAGACCTGTGTAGAACATGGCTGCACCTACTACGAACATGCCTGCAAAGAGTACTACGGTCGAATTAGAGAGACCAGAAAATACTTGTTTAGCAGGGATAAAACCTAACAGGCCGCACGCGATAGCGCCGCCCATAGCTGTTATTGCAAGCGGAATGAGTTCGGTTACAAATAACAATGCAACAACAGCCAGAAGAATGAGACATTTTACTGCTGGGGACATTATAATTCCTCCTTTTAAATTAATTTTATATACAGCGCGTTCGGGGCGCGTATATAAAAATAAAGAGAATTTTGTAAAAGATCCTTAGCATTGCTTTCTATGAATTTTCTTGCAACACCTTATGCTTCATTATACCACTATGCACTCAAATTTAAAAGTGTAAGTTTTATTTAATTTACAGCTTTTTTGACATTAAGGTATATTAATATAATACAATAATACTATTTTTACAATATTTAAGATTCTTTGTCCACTCAAAAAACATTATTCAAAATAACCAAAAGAAAAATTAATGTTTTTATCTTGGTTAACCAGCTTCAGGACTGCATTATTACTTGAAACTATAAAGAAAGCTTGTACTTCTCTTTACTACAGCATAATGATTTGCTTTATATTTTTCTTTTTCCAAAAAAAATAGGTGCACGATAAAGTGCACCTATTTCTGTTTATACTATAAATTATTTGACAGGTCCAATCATTGCAAGCATTGCACCTGCAGCTACTGCGGTACCGATAACACCAGCTACGTTCGGGCCCATAGCATGCATGAGCAGGAAGTTAGCAGGGTTAGCTTTTTGACCAACGATTTGGGATACACGTGCTGCCATCGGAACTGCGGATACACCAGCGGAACCGATAAGAGGATTGGTTTTACCACCATCCAGAATGCACATGAGCTTACCAAATACAACACCGGCAAAAGTACCAGCTGCGAAAGCGATCAAACCAAGAACAATGATCAAAATAGTTTGATAGTTCAGGAAGGATTCAGCTTTCATAGTCAAACCTGTACCAGTTGCCAGCATGATCGTTACAATGTTCATCAAAGCATTTTGTGCAGTATCGGAAAGACGATCCAAGCAGCCAGCTTCTTTGAACAAGTTGCCCAGCATTAACATACCAATCAAGGCAGTTACAGGCGGAAGCAACAAGCTGATAACGATAGTGGTTGCAATCGGGAATACGATTTTCTCAAAACGAGTTACAGGACGCAATTGTGCCATAACAATTTTACGGTCAGCTTCGGTAGTGCAAAGTTTCATAATAGGCGGTTGGATCAAAGGAACCAACGACATATAAGAATATGCAGCTACTGCGATAGCACCTAACAGGTTAGGAGCCATTTTTGCAGCCAGGTAAATAGCAGTCGGGCCATCAGCGCCACCGATAATACCGATAGCGGATGCTTCTTGCACGGTAAATCCGAGCATCATAGCGCCCAGCAAGGAAATAAATACACCTGCTTGAGCTGCAGCGCCCAAAAGCAAAGTTTTCGGGTTTGCAATCAACGGACCAAAGTCTGTCATTGCACCTACGCCTAAGAAAATCAAAGGCGGGAAAATTTCATGGTGAATACCATAAAGAATTACCTGCATAACACCCGGTTGATCTTCGAAACCGGTTTTAGGAACGTTTGCCAGCAAACAGCCGAATGCGATCGGAGACAGCAGCAATGGTTCGAAGCCTTTACCAATAGCAAGGTACAGCAGAATGATGCCAACAAGCATCATGATAGCATTACCCATGGTGAAAGCGGAGAAACCGCTGTCATTCCATACGGATTGTAAAGCAACTACAAATGCTTCCATTTATATCCTCCCAATGTTCAATTATTTGAGAGCTTCTAGTTTCAATCACAAATAAGCTCTCTTCTAAATATAAAAGTTATTGCTTTCTTATGACGCAAATTACATTACGATCATAACGTCGCCGGTACCAACAGTTTGACCTGCGGAAACGCGAACGTCAGAAATGGTGCCGTCAGCCGGAGCCATGATCTCGTTTTGCATTTTCATTGCTTCGAGAATCATCAATACGTCGCCGGATTTAACTGCGTCGCCAGCTTTAACTTTTACTTCGAGAACTTTACCAGGCATAGGAGCAGAAATGGTTGCAGAGCCAGCAGCAACAGGTTTTGCAGCCGGAGCCGGTGCAGCAGCTTTAGGAGCGGGAGCAGCGGCAGGTGCCGGTGCAGCTTTAGGAGCAGCAGCTTTAGGAGCTGTTGCAGCAGCGCCGCCCATATCTTCAACTTCTACTTCATATGCAGTGCCGTTAACGGTAATGGTATATTTTTTCATGGATGTTAATCCTCCTTAAAATCTCGTAATAAAATAGATTAATTATTAACCCCAAATTAGAAGCATTCTTTACGTACACTAATTGCTTCAATATGAGCATTTTGTGTCCAGCTTGCTTCGGGCAGACGACGTACGCAGGCTATTTGCTCTGCGGAATGACCAAGAGCAGCTACAGCTGCTGCAATAACAGCAATTACTTCACTGTCATCCTGCACAGGAGCTGCAACAGCAGCAGGTGCTGCGGCAGGTGCCGGTGCTGCTACTGGATTAGCTGTTTTTTTTTGACGAGTAGGATCTACAAAGTAGATAACTTTCATCAAGAAACCCAGCATAGCCAATACACCAAAAACTATGGTCATATTGATAGCAGCAATCAACCAAGGATTAGTAGTTACAGGACCCATTATTTCACCTCATTCTTCTTAATTAATTAAGCACTATACTGCAAGCTGCAAATTACAAAGGAATATTGCCATGGCGTTTTGCCGGGCGAGTTTCACGTTTGGACTGCAACATTTGCAAAGCGTTGATGATGGTGGGACGGGTGTTTTTCGGCTCGATTACGATGTCTACCATGCCGCGCATTGCTGCTTGGTACGGAGTTGCAAAGTTATCGATATATTCTTCCGTTTTTGCTTTTACATCAGGATCATTTTTGAAGATGATGTTAGCTGCACCTGCAGGTCCCATTACTGCGATTTCTGCAGTCGGCCATGCAATTACTTGGTCTGCGCCCAAATCTTGGGAACACATTGCCAGGTAGGAACCACCGTATGCTTTACGGGTTACTACAGTAATTTTAGGTACAGTTGCTTCGGAATATGCATACAGCATTTTTGCGCCGTGACGGATAATACCGCCGTATTCTTGGTTACAGCCAGGCAGGAAGCCAGGTACGTCTACCAAGTTCAGCAAAGGAATGTTGAAAGCATCGCAGAAGCGAATAAAACGAGAGGATTTGTCGGATGCGTTGATATCCAGGCAGCCAGCCATTACTTTAGGTTGGTTTGCAATGATACCTACGGTTTGACCATCCATACGTGCAAAGCAAGTGATAATATTGGTTGCCCAATATTGTTGGGATTCATAGAATTCACCGTTGTCTACGATGGATTTGATTACGTCTTTCATATCATATGCTTGGTTGGAGTTATCCGGAAGCAATGTATTCAAGGAGTCATCAATACGCATCGGGTCGTCACCGGTTTCTACGATAGGAGCGCATTCCATGTTGTTGGAAGGCAGGAAGCTCAGCAGGTAACGGATCTGTTGCAAGCAGTCTTCGTCGTTTTCTGCAGCAAAATGTGCAACGCCGGAAGTGCTGTTGTGGGTCATAGCGCCACCCAGTTGTTCTTGGGTTACGTCTTCACCAGTAACAGATTTTACTACTGCGGGGCCGGTAATGAACATTTTAGAAGTGTTCTTTACCATGTAAATGAAGTCAGTCAGTGCCGGGCTGTATACAGCGCCGCCAGCAGAAGGACCCATGATAGCGGAGATCTGAGGAACTACGCCGGATGCAATAGTGTTTTCAAAGAAGATTTTGCCGTAACCAGCCAAAGCGTCAATTGCTTCTTGGATACGAGCACCGCCGGAATCGTTCAGGCCAACAAGCGGAGCACCCATTTTCAGGGACAGGCGTTGTACTTTTACGATTTTAGCAGCATGCATTTCGCCTAAAGAACCACCTTCTACAGTGAAATCTTGTGCGAATACATAAACCAGACGGCCATCGATGGTGCCGTAACCAGTAGTTACACCTTCGCCAGGAAGTTCTTTCTTCTCTTGGCCGAAGTTTGTGCAACGATGTTTTACGAAACGATCCAATTCAACAAAGGATCCTTCGTCGAGGAGTGCAGCAATTCTTTCACGTGCAGTCATTTTGCCGGCTTCGTGTTGTTTTGCAACGCGTTTTTCGCCGCCTGCAGCCAGAATTACTTCGGACTTTTTGAGCATTTTCTCAATTTTTGCTTGAGTAGACAAATCTTACACCTCCATCATTATTGGGAGAACCTTATTTTATATACATCTACGCGGATGCAGACTCTTTGGTCCGCATCCGTGTAGTATGTAACAACTTAAAATAAAATCTTCAAAAGATTTTTGTAATTCCGTATTTTACGGAATTATTTTTTTGCCGGAGCGCAATACTCAAGCAAAATACCTACGGATTTCGGATGAACGAAAGCGATATCCATTCCGCCAGCACCGCCACGAGGAGCTTTGTCGATCATAGCAGCACCTTTTTCAATAGTGGTATCAATAGCTGCTTGAACATCATCAACGCGAACAGCGATATGTTGGATACCTTGTCCATTTTTAGCGATGTATTTGCCGATAGGGCCATCGCCATTTTCAGTGATATCAACAAGGAGCTCAAGCAAAGTTTCGCCACAGGGAATAAATACGGTTTTTACACCTTGCTCAGGAACAGCTTCTTCACCAGTGCAGCTCAAGCCAAGAACTTCAGTGTAGAATTTCTTGGAAAGATCCAGGTCTTTGCAAGCAATACCTACATGGTCAACACAAATTGTTTTAAACATTTCAAATTCCTCCTAAAAGTAATTTTGGTTGTTTTATCTTAAAACTTTACCAACAATGTCAGCGACAACAGAATACGGCTCAATTTCACGAATTTGAAGTTTTTCAACTAAAATATCAAATTCGGAAGTAGCTACAACATTCTTGTCGATATAACGGTTGACCCTGTCATTAAGCATAGCAGTAACTTCGTTTTTAATACGAGCTTTGCGTATTTTGCTCAATTGATCAGATTCAATCAAATATGCTTTGTGCTCTTCAATAGAGTCAACAACAGCTTCTATACCTTCACCCTTGCTGGCAATGGTCCGATTGATCGGAGGACGCCAGCCAACATGTTCGGGATTTAATTCCAACATCATTTCAATCTCAATGTTCAGCTTGTCCGTACCTTCACGGTCAGCTTTATTGATCGTGAAAAGGTCACCGATCTCAAGTATACCTGCTTTAATAGCCTGAATGTCATCGCCCATACCAGGAATAACAACAACCATTGTAGTATCAGCAGTTTTAACAATATCTACTTCAGATTGACCAACGCCAACAGTTTCAACAATAATAACATCAAAACCATATGCATCCATCAATTTAACAGCATCGCCCGCTTTTTGGGATAATCCACCCAAACTACCGCGAGTAGCCATGGAACGAACAAAAATGCCTTCATCGGCAGTAAGGTCCAACATTCTGATACGGTCGCCTAAAATTGCACCGCCGGAGAAAGGACTTGTAGGATCAATTGCGATAATACCAACTGTTTTACCGCGTTTACGATATTCTTTAGCAAGCTTGTCGGTCAAAGTACTTTTGCCAGCGCCCGGAGGTCCGGTTATTCCGATGACATAAGCATTACCGGTGTGGGGATAAATGGCTGTCATTATTTCAACAGCGTTATCATACTCGTTCTCTACGGCAGTAATAGCTTTCGCTAATGCTAAACGAGAATGGTTTAATACGCCTTCAACAATATTCAATGATCACACCGCCTTGTTGAGGTCCAATAAAAATTGTATTATGCAAGCCGGGACAAGCCCGGCCTGCAAAATTTTTGAGAACCTTAATTATTTTACGTTAGCGTTGATGAATTCAACAATGTTGCCAGTCGGAGTGCCAGGAGTGAATACTTCGGCAATGCCAGCAGCTTTCAAACCAGGAATGTCAGCGTCAGGAATAACGCCGCCGCCGATAACCAGAACATCAGTCAAACCTTTTTCTTTCAGCAGTTCAACTACTTTCGGGAAAAGGGTGTTGTGTGCGCCGGAAAGCAGGCTCAAAGCAACAACTTTAACGTCGTCTTGCAGAGCAGCTTCAGCGATTTGTTCCGGAGTCAGACGAATACCGGTGTAAATAACTTCAAAACCAGCGTCGCGCAATGCACGAGCTACAACTTTAGCACCGCGGTCATGGCCGTCCAGACCCGGTTTTGCTACTAAAACTCTAATATTAGACATTATTTCTTACCTCCCTATTATTGTTGGCTCTAAATTACAGAGCAGTATGAGATTGATATTCGCCGAATACTTTTCTCATTACGCCGCAGATTTCGCCTTCAGTTGCATAAGCACGTACAGCGTCAAGAATCAAAGGCATCAGGTTAACGGATTCGTCAGCACAGCCTTTTTCCAGAGCAGCTAAAGTTTCTTCAACTTTAGCATTGTCACGACGAGCTTTAAGGGCAGCAATCTTATCAGCTTGCAATTTGCCAACGGAGCCGTCAACACGCAGCAAGTTTTTCGGCGGTTCTTCTTCTTGTTGGAATTTGTTTACGCCAACAATAATACGGTCGCCTTTTTCAATGTCCATTTGCCATTTGTAAGCGGAGTCTTGGATTTCTTTTTGGATATAACCTTTAGCGATAGCTTCAGGAGCGCCGCCAATTTCGTCAATCTTTTTGATATATTCCCAAGCTTCAGCTTCGATTTTGTTAGTCAAAGCTTCAACATAGTAGGAACCACCCAACGGATCAACGGTGTCAGCCAAGCCGGATTCGTAAGCAACGATTTGTTGAGTACGGAGAGCGATGGTTACAGACTCAGTGGTCGGCAATGCCAAAGCTTCGTCTTTGGAGTTAGTGTGCAAAGATTGAGTACCACCCATTACAGCAGCAGCAGTTTGCAGAGCAACACGAACGATGTTGTTGTTCGGTTGTTGTGCAGTCAGCATGGAACCTGCAGTTTGAGTATGTACGCGGAGCATTTGAGATTTCGGTTTTTGAGCGCCGAATCTTTCTTTCATAACTTTAGCCCATACACGACGGGAAGCGCGGAATTTAGCAACTTCTTCGAGTACGTTGTTATGAGCGTTCCAGAAGAAGGACAGACGACCAGCAAAATCGTCAACGTTCATACCAGCTTTGATAGCTGCTTCAACATAAGCGATACCGTCAGCGATGGTGAAAGCGATTTCTTGAGAAGCGGTGGAACCAGCTTCACGGATATGATAACCGGAAATGGAGATGGTATTCCACAGCGGTACGTTTTTGGAGCAATATTCGAAAATATTGGTGATCAAACGCATGGAGGGTTTCGGCGGGAAAATGTAAGTTCCGCGAGCAGCATACTCTTTCAAAATATCATTTTGAATAGTACCGCGCAGTTTGTCAGCGGAAACGCCTTGTTTCTCAGCAACTGCGATGTACATGCAAAGAAGTACGGATGCAGGAGCGTTGATGGTCATGGAAGTGGAAACTTGATCCAAAGAAATTTGGTCAAATAAGATTTCCATATCAGCCAAGGAGTCGATAGCTACGCCAACTTTACCAACTTCGCCTTCAGCCATCGGATCGGTAGAATCATAACCGATTTGGGTCGGAAGGTCGAATGCGCAGGACAAGCCGCTGCCACCGTTAGCCAAGAGGTAACGATAACGTTTGTTGGATTCTTCCGCAGTGGAGAAACCAGCATACATACGCATGGTCCAGAAACGACCACGATACATAGTAGGTTGTACACCACGAGTGTAAGGATATTCACCAGGGAAGCCAAGATCCTTCTCATAGTCGAAGCCTTCGATGTCGAGAGGGGTGTAGAGCCTGTTGGGCTCAAGGTTTGCACGTTCGGGATTTTTAGCAAGTTTAGCTTCTACGCCAGCCATGTACTTGTCAAATCCAGCTTTCAGAGTTTCATTTGCCATTCTCAAATCCTCCTTAAGAATATTGTTTTTGCACAATCCGGTTTGGACTGACCGAATTATGGTGAGAGTGTCCGTCATAGACGGTGTATATGGCAAAGCCCGAAGGCCTCGTCAACAGAATTTATTTACAGATAAGCTGTAAAGTTTGCCGGCAGAACTAGCTATCTGCCGGCAAAATATTTCAGACAACAATCTCAGTCAATCGTCTTGACTAAGAATTATTTTTCCATGGTGCCGGTTTTTACGAAACGATCATGGAAGGAGAAAGCTTCATCCATAATATGCGGAGTTTGGCTATTGCCACAAGCTTCGCAAGCTCTCTTGAAGTAATCAAGAAGCAGCGGTTGATATTTCGGATTAGCAACTTTATCAATGATAACCAAAGCGCGTTCTTTTGGAGACAAACCACGAAGGTCAGCTACGCCGCGTTCGGAAACGATAACATCAACGTCATGTTCAGTATGGTCAACATGAGAGCAGAAAGGAACTACAGAGCTGATAGCTCCGCCTTTTGCAAGAGATGTAGTAAAGAATACGGTCAGATAACCATTACGAGCATAGTCGCCGGAACCGCCGATACCATTCATAATCTTAGTACCGCAAATATGAGTGGAGTTAACATTACCATAGATGTCAACCTCAATAGCAGTGTTCATTGCAATGACACCGATACGACGAGCAACTTCCGGGCTGTTTGCAACTTCTTGCGGACGCAGAATGATATATTTTTTATATTTTTCTACATTGTCATAGAATTTTTTGAGGCAATCAGGGGATGGGCTCAAAGCGGTACCAGAGCAAACGCGGAGTTTGCCAGCATCGATCAAGTCGAACATACCGTCTTGAATAACTTCGGTATATACAGTCAAATCTTCAAAATCAGAGTTAACCAAACCGTTGATAACTGCGTTAGCAACAGAACCTACACCAGACTGCAGCGGCAACAGATTAGCGGGCAAACGACCTGCAGCAACTTCAGATTTAAAGAATTCAACCAAGTTTTTACCCATTTTTTGAGCATCTTCGTCGATTTCGCCCAACGGACGAACTTTATCAGTAATATCGCAGGGAACTACTGCAACGAGTCTGTCCAAATCGCAAGGAATATAAGGAGTGCCGATTACATCTTCCGGTTTTTCAACAGGAATAGCTTTACGATTCGGAGGATCCAAAGGCACATAGGAGTCATGCATGCCTTCCAATTCTACTGGTTGAGAAGTATTTACTTCAACAATAACTTTTTCAGCACATTGAACATAAGAAGAAGAATTGCCCATGGAAGTTGTAGGAATCAAACCAACCTGGCCATTGCCAAGGTCAATGATTTTGCAGGCTTCGACGATAGCAACGTCTACACATCTGCGGTTTTCCATGAAACCATAGCGAGTCATTTGAGCAACATGGCTCAAATGCAGGTCAGTATATTTTACGGAACCGTTGTTGATAGCTTTACGCAGATCATTGTTAGTTTGGTAAGGCATACGACGAGCAACGATACCAGCTTGAGTCATTGCGGTATCCATTTCAGGACCTACAGAAGCACCGGTCCAAACGTTGATTTGGAAAGGAGTTTTTTTGCCTTTTTCTGCCAGAGCAAGAGGCACAGCTTTAGGATAACCAGACGGAGTAAAACCACTGGTACCTACGTTGTCGCCATCCTTTACAAATTCTGCAGCTGCTTCGGCGCTCATAATTTTGCCGGCTACTGCTTCGCATACGCGATCTTTAATGTCGATCATGTTTACCTTCCTCCTTGTAAATAAAACAAATTGTGGCTAATGCCAGCGAAGTCTATTAACTTCACTAGTAAAAATACACTTAGTCGGCTAAATACCAACTATAAAAGCATAAAGTATTATTTGCCGAATAAGATTTTACCCATAAAAAAGGAGCACTTAGAAGTTTTGATTTACTAAAACAAAACATAGCCAAGTGCCAGCTTACTTCTATCCAAAGTGGCTACGCTCTGAATCGCAAACTGTCAGCAGGTAAAGCTTTCAGTTGAACTTCTTCGTTCTTCTGTCTACCAACCGCTAAAACATATCCAAGATATTTAGTTCTGCTTAATTTACTTCGACATTCCAACAAAAAATCCTTCAAAAAAAACTTTAATTGTGATTTCTTTTTGAACTTTTTGTGTCCAGCTCTATTATAACACATAAAGAAGCAGTAAATTTTAGGCAAAATCACTACTTTTTTTAGTTTTTAAACATTTTTTCTTTAAAACGCTATACTACATATGATATCAGTAAAACTGTAACATGGCAAGCATTTTCTTTACAATTTACAAAGAAACACCCCTTGAGCAAAACTACTCAAGAGGTGTTTTGTGGTATCAAATTAGTACTTTCAACGTGTCTGTTGGTGATAGTGCGTATGCAGTAGACTATGAGCTTTTTCTCCGAGAGGTTTACCTAACCAAGTATCATAAAGCTCTTTAATTTCCGGATTTTCATGTGATTTTCGTAACTCATTGGCACTATCACAATCAAACAACCCTTCTCTACGGGCTCTTCTAATTTCTGCATTAACGGGAATCGGTTGACCGCCGCCGCCAATACAGCCACCAGGGCAAGCCATAACTTCAATAAACTGATAATCTGCCTCACCGGCTCTGATACGCTCTAATATCTTGCGTGCAGAAGCAAGAGTATGAACAACTGCTATTTTTACAGTATTTCCTGCAATAGTCAGTTCCGCCTCGCGGGTCTGTTCCATCCCCCGCACATCATTGTAATCAACAGTCTGCAAATTTTCACCTGTTAAAACATCAGCTACAGTACGCAGAGCAGCTTCCATTACGCCACCGGTAGTACCAAAAATAACAGCAGCACCTGTACCTGTACCCAGCGGAGAATCATAGCTGTCTTCAGGCAAATGTTTAAAATCCAGTCCTGCTTCCCGTATCATACGGCCAAGTTCTCTGGTCGTAATAACAACATCTACATCACGATATCCGGAAGCATTCATCTCCGGACGTGCTGCTTCCGCCTTCTTAGCAGTACACGGCATCACCGAAACGCTGACTATTTTTGCCGGATCAATACCAGCTTTTTCAGCATAATAGGTTTTAGCAATAGCGCCAAACATTTGCTGGGGTGATTTCGCAGAAGAAAGATGTGGTAACAAATCAGGATATTTAAGCTCTATCATATTTACCCAGCCAGGACTGCAGGAGGTTATCATCGGCAATACACCTCCGTTAGTCAAACGATGGAGGAACTCATGCCCTTCTTCCATAATCGTCAAATCAGCCGAAAAATTAGTATCGAATATCTTATCGAACCCTAGATTGCGCAATGCTGCAACCATTTTCCCTGTAACGATAGAACCTGGTTCCATACCCAATTCTTCACCCAAAGCCACGCGTACTGCCGGAGCTGTTTGAACTATAACAATCTTATCAGGATCATTGATAGCCGACCATACTTTTTCCGTATCATCTTTTTCCACTATAGCTCCAGTAGGACAAACACTCGCACATTGTCCACAGTAAGAACATTCTACTTTTCCAAGATCCTGTTCAAAAGCAGTAGAAACAATTGTGTCAAAGCCGCGCTCAGCAAAGCTGTAGACGCTCATTCCCTGCACATCACGACAAACACGTATACAACGTCCGCACAAAATACATTTTTCCTGATCGCGCACTAAGCAGGGGTTACTGGCGTCAATAGTATGTGCTTTACGGGCTCCGCCTTCGAATCTGATCTTGCGCAATCCCAAATCAGCAGCTATATTCTGCAGTTCACAGTCACCGCTTTTTTGGCACGCAAGGCAGTCCTTGGGATGATTGGCCAACAGCAATTCTACGACCATTCGTCTTGCTGCGCGGACTTTATCCGTATTCGTTTTCACTACCATACCTTCTGCAACAGGATAAACACAGGAGGCTACAAGCGTACGCGCTCCGGTAGCTTCTACGACACACAATCTGCAGGCCCCTTCCGGAGCAAGTTCAGAATGATAGCACAACGTAGGAATATGAATGCCGGCAGAACGCGCGGCTTCAAGAATAGTAGCATTTTTAGGGGCCTGTACAGTCTGCCCATTGATCGTTAAGGTAATCATTTCCATATCTATATAATCCTCCCTTAACCCTTAGTAATGGCCTTAAACGGACAAGCCGCCATGCAGGCACCGCATTTTATACATTTAGTTACATCGATAACATGTTTCTTTTTCACTTCTCCGGAAATGGCATTAACCGGGCACTGGCGTGCACATAACCCACAGCCTTTGCATGCATCAGTAATTTCATAATTGGCAAGCTTTTCACAGGCACCGGCAGGACAGCGTTTTTCTTTGATATGAGCTTCATATTCATGACGGAAATATTTTAAAGTACTCAATACAGGATTAGGAGCAGTTTGTCCCAATCCACATAAAGCAGTCTCTTTAATATTTCTGGCCAGTTCTTCTAACAGCTCTATATCGCCTTCTCTCCCCTGCCCTTCAGTAATACGTGTCAGGACTTCCAGCATACGCTTAGTTCCCTCACGACAGGGAGTACATTTGCCACAGGATTCAGATTGAGTAAAATTCAGGAAAAATTTTGCAACATCTACCATGCAGGTATCTTCATCCATAACTACCAATCCGCCAGAACCCATCATAGCACCTGCCGCTGTTAACGAATCATAATCTATAGACAGATCAAGCATTGATTCAGGCAGGCAGCCACCAGATGGACCGCCTATTTGAACTGCTTTAAATTTCTTACCTCCGTTAATACCACCGCCGATATCATAAATAATTTCACGCATAGTAATACCCATAGGAACTTCGGCCAGACCTGTGTTATTTATTTTACCAGTCAGCGCAAATACTTTAGTTCCTTTTGACTTTTCAGTACCAAAACCAGCATACCAGTCAGCGCCATTAGTAATAATTGCAGCTACATTACCAAAAGTTTCAACATTATTGATATTTGTCGGCTTTCCCCAAAGTCCGGCAACTGCTGGAAATGGCGGTCTTGGCCGCGGCATACCGCGTTTCCCTTCTATTGATGCCATCAATGCAGTTTCCTCACCGCAAACGAACGCACCGGCGCCTTCCTTGATATGCAGTTTGAAGCTGAACCCGGAACCAAAAATATTTTCACCTAACAACCCCATAGCTTCAGCCTGTTCAATAGCTATGCGCAGACGTTTAATGGCCAGCGGATATTCCGCACGTACATAAATATAGCCTTCATCTGCACCTATAGCATAACCACAGACAGCCATACCTTCTAATATCTTATGCGGATCGCCTTCTAAGACGCTCCTGTCCATAAATGCACCAGGATCACCTTCATCTGCATTACAGATAACATATTTTTTATCACTTACAGACGCTTTAGCAAACTGCCATTTCATTCCTGTAGGAAATCCGCCGCCGCCACGTCCACGCAGACCTGATTTTTTGATTTCTTCAATAACATCTTCAGGACTCATGGTAGTTACAGCTTTAGCTAAAGCTTCATAACCGCCGACAGCAATATATTCTTCAATTTGTTCAGGATTGATAGCGCCGCAATTTTCTAAAACTAACCGATGCTGTTTCTTATAAAAATTTATTTCCGAATAATTAGGTATACTTTCATGAGTAAGCGGTTCATGATAAAGCAACCGTTCAACAATACGGCCCTTAAATAAATGGCTTTCAACTATTTCTTCTACATCCTCAGCTTTTACCTGGCAATAAAAAGTACCTTCAGGATACACTATAACCAGCGGACCATGTTCACAGAAACCATGGCAGCCTGTTTCTACTACCATAACCTCGTCGCTCAGGCCTTTAGCTTCAATAGCCCGACTAAAAGCAAGCTGTACTTCCTT
>UMEJ01007945.1_pt1 | contig 14569 bp, 9 predicted proteins | sample 1964731 | NCBI WGS metagenome assembly UMEJ01 (sample SAMEA4836018, study PRJEB28245) | human gut metagenome | biome: gut microbiome; material: fecal sample | place: Denmark | collected 2008 | reverse complement strand
AAAGCCGCCGCTATCAGCGAATATCCCATCTCCAGTACAGTCAGGTAGGACAGCCAGCACACCGCCCCTGCGATTCCCGCATGGATAATGTGCTTCTGGGGAACCTCCAGAAGCAGTCCAAAGCCCACAATAGCAATAAACGCAGCGATTGTCTGCCAAATAATCTCCATCACAACGCACCTCCCAGCATGCCGCCCAGCATCATGGCCGCTCCGACTCCTGACGCCACCGCCAGAGCCACCACAATCGCCTCTAATATCCTGGCGATTCCGGAAGCGTAATCTCCGTTCAGCGTATCTCTGATGGCCGAGGTAAAAATAACGCCGGGAACGATAGGCATCAGGGCGCTGATAATCACCGCGTCTGCATTCAGGCTGCAGGCAGGAAGCAGAACAGCTCTTAAAACCAGAGACAGGATGCCGGCCAAAAAGGCTTCTGCTGCAGTAGAGCAGAAATCGTTCAGCTTCACCCGGTTGATCAGAATCTCAAACAAGGCCATCACCATGCCCACCATAGCTGCCGCCGCTATTTCCAGAATGCCGCCGTCAAATATTACGGCAAAGGCAGCCGGAGTAACGGTATATCCCAGGATTCTCAGTTTTCGGCTGTACTGAAGCTCCCTCCCTATCTCCTGCAGGGTGTCCTTTGCCTCCTCCACAGAGAGAATACCGGTACAGAAGTTTCTTGATACGTCGTTTACCCTGCAGATTCGATTCATGTTCGTCGACCGTCCCCTGACTCTGCGCACTACGCTGAGAGGTTCTCCCTCCCCCGACGTCAGCGTAATAAAAATACCTGTGGCCATCACAACCACCTCCGCCCCGGAAGCACCTGACGCCCTGAGAATCCTGGCGACAGTGTCTTCTACACGGTAAATCTCAGCTCCGCTGACCAGCATGATCTCACCAGCCTGGGCAGCCATATCCACCAATGTTCTGTCTCTCATCTTTGACGCTCCTTTTGAAATGTCCCTGAATTATATCATGTACAGAAAAAATGTCAACTGTTTGGCGCGTCTTTCCTGATTCCTCTATCCAGGAAACAGCAGGCAGCCAGTCTGGTACACAGCTGACGCCGCCAGAAATGCAAGCGCCAGCTGAAATACCGCCATGCAGGCAGTCCATTTCCCATCTCCCGTTTCTGTCCTCACCGCAGACACAGCCGCGGAGCAGGGCGTGTAAAGAAGGCAGAATACCATCAGGGCATAGGCGTTTACAGGTCCAAAGCCAGAAGCAGAAAGGCTTGAATAAAGCCGTGCCATGCCGCCTTCCGAATTGACGTTCTGAATTCCGTAAAGAACTGAAAAACTGGACACTACGGCCTCCTTGGCAGAAAGCCCCGACAGCAGGGCGACGGCTGTCTGCCAGTCTCCCAGACCGGCCAGGGAAAAAAGAGGCGCAAGCAAACGGCCGGCTGACGCCGCGAAGCTGCAGGAGATATCAGATACAAAGCCGGAGAAGCCGGTGTGAAGAAGGAACCAGAGAAGCACGGAAGATAAAACAATCGTTGTCCCTGCCTTCGCAAGGTACTCCTCTGTCTTTTCCCTCACGCAGAATATCGTGTGCTTTGCACAAGGCAGTCTGTACTCTGGGAGCTCTATCAAAAAACAGTCCTCCCTGTTCTCCCCCGATATCTTCCAGTGGAGAACTGCAGTTAACACAGCCGCCCCCATTCCCGCCAGGTACAGGGAGCTGGCCGCTAAAACGGCATGTTCAGGAAAAAACATCTGGGAAAACAAAACATACACGGTCATTCTGGCCGGGCATGACATAAAATGGGCGGCCAGAATCGTGCGCTTTCTTTCAGGTTCTCCGTCCACAATTCTGGCGGCTGTCACAGCCGGAACTGTGCAGCCAAAGCCCAGCATCAGAGGCAGAAAGGATTTTCCTGACAGTCCCGCCATTCTCATCGTTTCGTTCATCACATAGGCGGCTCTGGCCATATACCCGCTGTCCTCCAGAACAGACAGCGCAAAGAACAGAATGATCATGTTGGGAAGAAAGCTGAGTACGCTTCCCACGCCCGGAATGATTCCGTCCAGAATCAGCGATTTCAGCCATCTCGCCGTTCCGGTCCTATTCAGAATGGAATCCGCTGCCGCCAGGACGCATTCTAAAAGCTGCTCCACCCCCCGCTTGGGAATATTTCCTACTGAAAAGGTAAGAAAAAAGACAAATGCCATCAGAAACAGAAAAATAGGGATTCCCCAGGTGGGATGCATCAGCCACCGGTCAGCCTGATCCGTCCGGTTGATGGCGTGTTCTGTTTTCTCATGGCATTTAAAACGTATTTCTTCTATATATCGATATCTCTCTTCATCGTTTCTGCACCGAAATGCAGAAGACGTCCTGGCGTCCTGCCCGCCGGAACGCCCGTCTGCCGCTGCGGCAGTCTCTTTTAAAAGCTCGCGAAGGCCTGTCTCCTTTCTGGCAGATATAGGCAGGCAGGGGACTCCCAGGCAGTTTTGCAGCTGTTCCAGCTTCCATCCGGAAACCTGGCCTCCTGTCTTTAACGCTTTCCTGTCAAACGCATTCAAAGCCAGCACCATAGGCGTTTTCAGCTCCATCAGCTGAAGCGTCAGAGCAAGACTCCTTTCCAGAAGGCCGCTGTCCGCCACATTGATAATCACGTCTGCCCCGCCGGCCTGAAGCCACTTCCAGGCCTCTCTCTCCTCTGCGCTGCTGCAGTCCAGACTGTAAATTCCAGGCAGATCTATCAGATGAATCTGAATTCCTTCAAATGAAAGCCAGCCGGACGCCTTCTCCACTGTCACGCCCGGCCAGTTGGCAGTTTTCAGCTGAAAACCCGTCAGCGCGTTAAATAACGTCGTCTTCCCGCAGTTTGGATTTCCGACCAGCCCCACAGTCAGTATTCTGCTTTCATTCGGACTCTTCAACCGTCTGCCTCCTTCTTTCCTTCCATTCTGCCGCCGGCTCTTCCAGAGGGAGAATCTCAATGGCTTCCGCCAGTTTTCTTCCAAGAGCCAGACGGGTTCCCCTGATTTTGACTGCCGCCGTTCCGCCTTTCTTTTTCGTCAGGAGCAGAAGCCTTGTGCCCTTCACCACTCCCAGAGATTTCAGACGCCTGGTCCACTCCTCTCCCAGTTTCTTCTGAACGACTGCCTCTACCATATAGACGCTCCCCGCTTCCCCCTCATACAGTCTCATAGCGGCTTTTATTCCTCCATCTCTAACAGAAGCTTCTTAATCTCTATCATCTGATCCCGCAAGGAAGCAGCCTCCTCAAAGTTCAGCTCCGCGGCGGCCTGATGCATCTTCTTTGTCAACTCCTTCGCCAGCTGCTTTAATTCCCGTTCGTCCATAGACTCCGGATCCTTCACTCTGTCTGCTGCGGCGCTTTCCGCTGCCTGGGAAATACTGATCAGGTCCCGGACTGCCTTCTTGATCGTCGTAGGCGTAATGTTGTGCTCCTCATTGTAGGCCTGCTGAATTTTCCGTCTTCTCTTTGTCTCCTCGATGGCCGCCGCCATGGAATCGGTAATGCTGTCCGCGTACATCAACACATGGCCCTCCGCGTTTCTGGCAGCTCTTCCCACGGTCTGGATCAGCGACGTCTCCGAGCGGAGGAAGCCTTCCTTGTCTGCGTCGAGAATTGCCACCAGAGAAATCTCCGGAATGTCAAGTCCCTCCCTCAAAAGGTTAATGCCTACCAGCACGTCGAACACGTCAAGACGCATATCCCTGATAATCTCAGCCCTTTCCAGAGTATCGATATCTGAGTGAAGGTATTTTACGCGGATCCCAACCTCCCTCATGTAGTCTGTCAGATCCTCTGCCATCCGCTTCGTCAGAGTGGTAATCAGCACCTTTCCCTTCTTCTCCACTTCGCGGTTGACCTCCCCGATCAGATCGTCAATCTGGCCTTCCACCGGGCGCACCTCGATAGGCGGATCTAAGAGTCCTGTCGGGCGGATAATCTGCTCTGCCCGCAGCATTTCATGGGCCGCCTCGTAGTCGGACGGCGTGGCCGATACAAAGAGCATCTGGTCAATCTTCTGCTCAAACTCCTCAAAATTCAGAGGACGGTTGTCAAGCGCAGAGGGCAGGCGGAAGCCGTACTCTACCAGAGTCTTCTTCCTGGAACGATCTCCCGCGTACATTCCCCGGATCTGGGGCAGTGTAATGTGGGACTCGTCTACAATAATCAGAAAATCGTCCGGAAAATAGTCGATCAGCGTACAGGGCGGTTCCCCAGGCGCCGATCCGGTCAGATGACGGGAATAGTTCTCAATTCCAGAGCAAAATCCCGTCTCACGCATCATCTCCACGTCAAAATTAGTTCTCTCTGAGATTCTCTGGGCCTCCAGAAGCTTATCCTCGCTTTTAAACCAGGCGGTCTGCTCCTTCAGCTCCTCCAGAATATTCTGAGCCGCCAGCTCCATTTTCTCCTTGGGAATCACATAGTGGGAGGCCGGAAAAATGGCGATATGACCCAGCTGGGCCTTAATCTCCCCGGTCAGGGTGTCAATCTCCGTAATCCGATCCACCTCGTCCCCAAAAAACTCCACCCGGTAGGCGTCCCCGCCGGAATAGGCGGGATAAATCTCCAGCACGTCTCCCCTGACGCGGAAGCTTCCGCGCTTAAAATCCATATCATTTCTCGTATACTGAATGTCAATCAGCTTATGGATCACCTCGTCCCTGTCCTTGATCATGCCGGGCCGGAGAGAAATCACCATCTCCTTATAGTCAATGGGGCTTCCCAGTCCATAAATGCAGGATACAGAAGCCACGATAATCACATCGCTGCGCTCTGAAAGGGCCGCTGTGGCAGAGTGGCGCAGCTTATCGATCTCATCATTGATGGATGAATCCTTTTCAATATATGTGTCTGTAGACGGCACATATGCCTCCGGCTGATAATAATCGTAATAGGAGACAAAATACTCCACTGCGTTACTCGGAAAATACTCTTTAAACTCGCCATAGAGCTGTGCAGCTAACGTCTTATTGTGCGCTATTACCAAAGTCGGCTTGTTAAGCTCAGCAATCACGTTGGCCATGGTGAAGGTCTTTCCGGAACCCGTAACACCCAGTAAAGTCTGGAATTGATTGCCTTCTTTGAACCCCTGCACCAGTTGTTCGATGGCCTGGGGCTGGTCGCCGGTGGGCTGGTATTCTGAGTGGAGTTTGAAGATTTTTTGTTCATTTTGCACAAATACTCACCTCCGATTTCATAGTAAAAAAAGACGCCTATATGCCACAAATTCGTCAAGGAACTTTTCATTTTCGTCAAGGAATTTCATCAAATTTTTGCAAAATAAGCCCTTGACGAATTTTGTTCACAATTTGCTTTTTTGGCAACTCAGTATGCCTCTGTAATTCTATATGGAAAAAACAGGAATAAACGGTACGAAAAGCATCTCTGGCATTGCACCTTAGTATATCACAAACGGGTTTAAAAGTACAGAAGCGAACAAACATTTGTTCTCTTATCTTTATGCCGTCTCCGGAAGAAATTCCGTTATATCTACTACAATCTCCAACAATTCCTTTTTAAAGTTTTCTATCTCTTCGGGGTTCGGCAATACTTCTTTCATATACTCTTCTATTTCTGGTACGCCATCCGCTATAATACCTCTATTATCTGCATAAACGTCCATTGTTATAATTTCTTTGGCATGTCCCATGAGTTTTGATACCGCCTTGGGATTGAACGCTTCTTTCAGCAGGAGCGTACAATACGTACTGCGCAAATCATGCCAGCGAATGTCTGGTAAGCCGGTTTCGGCAAGCAGCTGCTTGTAATATCTGCAATGAAATCCTTTGCTTCTTGCCCTTCCAAGGGTAGAACAGCAGATATAGCCTAAATCCTGAAACGTTCCTTTCCTACGGTTTCTGTTTTTCTCATACACTTGCCGTTCCTTTAAAATCGCTTCAAAGACATAATCTGGAATCGGAATTTCTCTGTAACTGGATTTTGTCTTTAATCCAACCTCCTGTTTTGTAAAAGTCTTAGGCGCAAAGTTTTCTTTTGCTGTGTTATGTACTCTCCCCAACTGGCGTTCTACTTTTAAGGTGCGGTTGATATAATCCACATCTGAATACTTTACACCGTTAATCTCGGATCTGCGAAGTCCCATAAGCACATTAAGAAGTATCTGCATATGAATCGGGGTATCTTTACTTTTTTCCAGCAAAACAAAAATCTGCTCCATCGTCAGCGTTTTCTGAGTATCAATGTTTCGGGTCCTGAATCCGGATTTCTGCTGCGCCTTTTCCGCTTTAGGAAGTCCTATTCCCTCCACCGGACTAACCGAAATCACTTTTATCGTTACCGCATAGCGAAAAGAGACATTCATAATTGTTTTTACCTGCTCCGCTACCGACCTGGAATAGTTCGCCTTGGTATTAAACAATTCTTGAATGTCTCCGCGAGTAACTTCCGCCATTTTCTTCTTACCCAGAATGGGAATGATATGGTTCTTTACTACTCCTGAATAGTTGTAATAAGTTTCATAGCTATCAGTACGCTTTTTAAGATCCGTTTCAAGCCAGAATATCATAAAATCAGCAACCTTGACCTTCGGATACACGATAAATGTACCATTATACAATTCTGCAATGGTCTTCTCTCTCGCCTTATTCGCTTCCTTTTCTGTTTTGAAACCAGATTTTTGCTGTGCTTTCTCGCTTCCATCCAGATATTTCAAAAATATCCGATAGCCAAAATCAGAGCGCACAGGCATTACCTGTGACACTCTCCAATCGACATAATTTTTCAGTTGCAAATCTAACAAATGGCAACACCTCCTTCTGGAACAAATGTATGATTCATAAAAGTAATAATCTGCTCATTTTCATCCATGACCTCACAATAGTATTCAAACGTCGTATTCACACTTGCATGCCCCAATAGCGCAGAGATTTTAATCAAAGGAACCTTCATCTCTATCAGGATTGTCGCATACATATGTCTCAACCCATGAACCGTAATGTGAGGCAAGCCATTTCTGGCACACAACCTTGTCAGAACACCATTCATAGCTGCCATGGAATGCGGCAGACCATTTTCCTGACACGAAATATAATCATGGTCAAAATATTGTTCGCCGTATTGCAGCTTATTCGCTTCAACCACGGCTCTTCTTTTTTCAATTTCTTCCGCAATCGCCTCTGGTATCCGCAACCGTCTGTAACTATTATCCGTCTTCGGCGGTTTCTCTATAACCTCATACGATTGAATTTCACTTCCGCCTTTTGAAACAACAGGGTTGGATGTAATCTGCCGCTGAATATAGATTGTTCTGGTTTCAACATCAAAATCTCCAAACTTCAGGCCTGCAATCTCGCCTTTTCGTAATCCGCAGAACAGTGCTAACAAAATCTCCAAATACCATCCGCTGTTATAAGCAGCTTGCAGGAACTTTTTCACATTTGCTTTGTTTAAAATAATGATTGTCGGCTTTTTTCTTGGATACGGCTTCGTTGCGGGAATAGGATTAACTCTGATATATTCTTGTGTTACGGCCTCCTTCATTGCCATGTTCAAGAACTCCCTGGACTTGTTGCCTGCAGATTCGCATGTCTTTGATACAATAGTCAGCAAAGAATCAAAATATTCCTCATTGCCATATCGTAACTTTATATTCTGCTGCATATTCGGAAGAATCAAGTCATATAACACATAAGCACATACCATGCGGGTTGTGTTCTCAATTCTCTGGGAAAATACATCCTCAAACCAATAAAGCAAATAATCTCTTAAATCCACATCTGGATTGGGCTTTGCCAACATCTGACTGGCTCTGGAAGCTTTCTTGAATTCTTTCTCATATTTGTAATAACTGGCTTCCGCTTCTTCCTCGCTCTGAAAACCTCCACGCTTACTATACTTTACAGAACCATCCGGCTGCAGCAGCTTAACTCTGTGAACCCATGCGTTTCCTTCGTAAAAGGCAACCGCTTTTTTTTGCCTGCTGATTCACTAAATCACCTCGTTCATACACCACCATTCAACCATTCGTCAAATCCCCGTTTTGGCACCCTGAAAAGCTTACCGATTTTAAGAACTTTAAATGGTGGATTTTTCTGATTATACACATCTTCAAGAAATGTATAAGCCTTACTTTTTCCAATCCCAAGCATACGCTGGATATCGGCTACCAAGTATACCTGCTGATCAACTGTCCCTTCATTATCCACATCTGTTGCCATTATCTATACCCTCTCTTTCTCTGTTTTTATATCTTTCGTTTCTACTTCCACAAAATAATTATTTGCAGCTGAAGGGAATCTGCATGGCTCTTAGCATAAAACCGTTTCATATATCCTATACGAATCAAGCCTTCTCCATTTCAACTGCAATGAATATCTTTTCTTACATAAATTAGGTGAGTATGGCTTACACACCCTCAATCAGGCCATTTCTTGCGCCAACGTTTTTGCCGCGTATTTCAGGTATTGCTGTGCAATTATTAAACAGAGGGCGGGCTCACATGAGGTCATCGCACACTATCCGTCTGTACCTGTATAACTCCTGAAGGGTGCTGTGAAGTTGTCAAAGAGCAAAGGATCCCGTCCGCGTTGCGGATATAGTCCATACGATATATAAATAAGGGAGCTTACCTCCTTTTTTCTGCAAGTTCTCAAAATCAATTTTTCTTTTTTGTTCCTGTTATAAAAAAATCCAGTCTGCGTATACTATGTTTGACATATTTATTGACTTCTTTAGTATAAATATAGTATTATGGAGGTGAAAGGAGTGGATGTATTCATGTTAAAAGAATATCTTGAAAAAACCTACGGATACAATGAGCCCATCTTTATCAGCGAAATTCAATTAGATGGCATGAATGACAATGCGCTTCGCCAGTATTTTAAAAGAATGCTTAAATCCGGTGATATGGCCCGGTTTGATACCGGAATTTACTATCTTCCAAAGGTATCACGGCTATTGAAACAGAGCTATTTAGACCCTATGAAAGTCATTATCCGCAAATATATAACAAATTCAAAGGAAACTTATGGATACTTTTCAGGTGCTATGTCTGCCAACCAACTTGGCTTAACTACTCAGATGCCGGCTGTTTTGGAAATTGTAACGTCAAAAGAATCAAGCAAAGGGCGGACTGTTACGATAGGCTCCCAAACACTTCGTCTGAAGCGCCCTGCCATAGAGATTACATCCCAAAATGCCGGACTGCTCCAATTCCTGGATACAGTCGCACAAATTGAGAAGTATTCTGAATATTCAGAAGCAGAAACCAAGTCATTGTTAAGAAACTATGCTCGAAAACAGAATTACACTCAGGCGCTTCTTTCCAGTGTCTTTCCCGCTGTTACAGGGACAACCGCAAAGAAGCTGATTGAATGGGGGATTATTTATGAATTTACATCTTGACCACGAGGCCTTTGCAGAGCTTATAACCGCTACTGCCAATGAATTACGCATACCGCCGGGGATTATTGAAAAAGACTATTATGTAACGCTCGCCCTTCGTGAATTGGCTGCAAGAATCCCAGGTATGGTCTTTAAAGGCGGCACATCTCTGACAAAATGCTATCAAATATTAGAACGGTTTTCGGAAAATATTGATATTTCTTACGCCGCTTCCGAGGGCATACCCGGTGAAAGCCGAAAAAGGCAACTAAAGAAAGCGATTGTATCCTCTATGGATGCTCTGCAATTTCCCATTTTGAACCTGGATGCAACCCGGAGCAGACGCAGTTATAATTGTTACCGAGCCAGTTATTCCAGCCTTTACTCTCCAATTTTGGAATTAAAGCCGAAACTTGTTATCGAAACATATATTGCATTGCTGCCTTTCCCAACAGTCACCCGAACGGCAGATAATTATATCCATCGGTTCCTGAAACTTACCGATCAGGAATATCTGGCAGAAGAATTTGGACTTATGCCATTTGAAATTACAACTCAGGCAATCGAACGGACACTGATTGATAAGGTATTTGCCATTTGTGACTACTATTTATCCAATAAAGTTGACAGGCATTCCCGCCATTTATACGATATATACAAGATTGCAGAATATATGGAGCCTGACAATTCTTTATCAGCGCTTGTGAAAGAGGTCCGACAGCTGCGGGCACCACTTTCCGTTTGTCCCTCCGCAAAAGAAAATATATGTATCAACGATGTTCTGGCGGAAATCATTGAAAAAAGCGCCTACAAAAACGACTATGAAGAAATCACCGGGAAACTGCTTTTTACATATGTTCCGTATAATACAGTCATTGATGGAATTAAAAAAATTGTTGGATGGTCAATATTTTAATATACACTTATTTCTCTAAAATTTTTCAAAAATAAATTAGAACGAAATTCGGTTTTACAAACACCATCTATAAGGTTACAAAGAAACCATGATTTTCAAAGGAAGGTATCTGTATGAATACAATTAAAAGCATAAATTTTGGTTTAGATGTATGTTCTGAAATGCAGCCTGATTTTCCCATAAAAAGAACTTGTGAAAAAACAAGATCGCATTTTTTCACAAGTTCTTCTTCTGCTTTACTGCAATCCTGCCGGCTCTTTCACATTCTTTGAAAGCAGTTCTGCCAGCCGCCTTGCAGCCTCCTTTGTATCCTCCGGCGAACCAAAGGTAGAAAATCGGAAATAGCCTTCTCCGCAGGCTCCAAAACCTTCTCCCGGAGTTCCAACCACCTGGATCTCCTGAAGCAGGTAATCAAAAAACTCCCAGCTTCCCATTCCGTCCGGGCACTTCATCCAGATATAGGGGGCGTTCTTTCCTCCGCAGTACCAGATTCCCAGCTGGTCAAGGGACTCCATCAATACCTTTGCGTTGTTTTTGTACACCTGGATCCGTTCCTGGATCTGTCTCTGCCCTTCCTCTGTGAACACGGCCGCCCCGCCTCGTTGAATGATATAGGACACGCCGTTGGTTTTCGTCGTGCGGTTCCGTACCCACATCTCATTCAGATTCATTCCGCTGCGATTCAGCTCCTTAGGAATTACCGTATAGCCCAGCCTGGTTCCCGTAAAACCTGCAGTTTTGGACAGGGAGCAGATTTCAATGGCACAGGTTTTCGCTCCCTCAATTTCAAAGATACTATGGGGAATGTCTTCCTCTTCAATAAACGCCTCGTATGCAGCGTCAAACAGGAGAACAGCATCGATTCTGTTGGCATAATCGACCCATAACTTTAATTGCTCACAGTTAAAAACTGCCCCGGTGGGATTATTGGGCGAACAGATATAAATGACATCTGCCGCCGTTGTTTCATCCGGCAAGGGTAAAAAACCATTCTCCTTTCCGGAAGGAATATGAATGATCCGGTTTCCTGCGATTATATTGGCGTCTACATAGGCAGGATAAGCAGGTTCCATGATCATAACCGTTTTGTCTCTTCCAAACAGATCCAGAATATCCCCCAGTTCATCGCTTGCGCCGCTGGAAACAAACACTTCCTCTGGCAAAAGGGATACCTTTCTTTTCTTATAATAATCTGCAATGGTTTCCCGCAGTCCCGGATCCCCGCACTCCGGCATATAGCCGTGAAAAGTACTTTTCTGGCTCTGATCATCTACCGCCCTGTGAAGAGCTTCAACGACCGCATCGCAAAGGGGAAGAGATACATCTCCGATTCCCATCCGATACAGATAGCTGTCTGGATGACTGTTCAGGTAGGCCTTTGTTTTCTGTGCAATGTGGTAAAACAGATAGGAGTCTTTGAGCTCACTGTAATTTGTATTTGGTATCATATATTTTCCTCCTCCGTTATGGCAGAAACGCCAATGGTAATTTCTTCCAGAACATCCAGCAATACCCTTACGGTATCAAGGGAAGTAAACATAGTAACATGATTCTGCGATGCAGCGCTCCGGATTGCTGCGCCGTCTTCATAGTGAATGCCGGAGAGAATGGCACGGGTATTAATCACATAACTGACATATCCGGCGCTTATGGCATCCAGGATTTCCCGGCTGCCCTCCGACGGCTTTCTCAGAACTTTTGTACGGATTCCATGATGTTTCAGAGTCTCGGCTGTTGATGAAGTTGCTTCTATATTAAATCCCATATCATAGAACCGACGAATCAGAGGAACGGCTTCTTCCTTGTCCTCGTCTGCAAGGGTCACAATCACTGTTCCATAATTCTGTACCCGGATACCAGAAGCGATCATGGCCTTGTACATTGCCCGGTGAAGCTTTTTATCATATCCAATAGCCTCTCCCGTAGACTTCATTTCCGGTGAAAGATAAGCATCCATACCCTGTAATTTTGAGAAGGAAAATGCAGGAACCTTCACATACCATCGTGTCTTTTCCTGCGGATACATACAGGTAATGCCCTGCTTCTCCAGGTTTTCTCCAAGGATAACCTTTGTTGCCATATCGGCCAGGGGATAGCCTGTGGCTTTTGACAGAAAGGGAACGGTCCGGGAAGAACGGGGATTGACCTCAATAATATACACCTGTTCTTTCTTATCCACAATAAACTGGATATTATAAAGCCCCACAATCCCAATTCCAAGGCCCAGCTTTCTGGTATACTCTAAAATCGTCTCCTTAACCTTTTCCGAGATGCTGAAAGCCGGATACACGCTGATGGAATCTCCGGAATGGACGCCAGTCCGTTCTACCAGTTCCATAATCCCAGGTACAAATATCTCCCTGCCGTCACAGATGGCGTCAACCTCCACTTCCTTGCCGCAGATGTATTTGTCCACCAGCACTGGCTTGTCCTTATCAATCTCCACTGCCGTTTTCAGATAATGGCGCATCTGCTCCTCTTTGGCCACGATCTGCATGGCTCTGCCGCCCAGTACAAAGCTGGGGCGCACTAAAACGGGATAGCCGATTGCCTCTGCCGCCTGCACGCCCTCTTCCAGATCGGTTACCGCCTGCCCTTTGGGCTGGGGGATTTTCAGTTCCAATAACAGTTTTTCAAAGGCATCTCTGTTTTCCGCTTTCTCAATGGCGGCGCAGCCTGTGCCAATCAATGTTACTCCCCGCTCTTCCAGCGGCTTTGCCAGATTGATGGCCGTCTGCCCGCCCAGGGAAGCAATGACTCCGTCCGGCTGTTCCATCTGGATCACATTCATGACGTCTTCCACGCACAGGGGCTCAAAATACAGCTTATCGGATGTAGTGTAATCGGTGGATACGGTTTCCGGATTGTTGTTGATAATAATTGCCTCGTATCCGGCCTCCTTGATCGTCTTTACCGCATGAACCGTTGAATAGTCGAACTCCACTCCCTGCCCAATTCGGATCGGGCCGGAGCCCAGCACCACAATCTTTTTCCTGTTTTCAATTACCGATTCATTTTCCTCTTCATAGGTAGAGTAAAAATAGGGAACATAGCTTTCAAATTCTGATGCACAGGTATCGATCATTTTATAAACAGGGAAGATCCCCTGCTTTTTCCTCATTTCATAAACCTGGCTTTCAGTCATATTCCACAGCCATCCGACTGCCCTGTCAGAAAAACCGTTTTTCTTCGCCTGGTATAGTAATTCCCTGTCTCCGATGCCTGTCTTCAGCTCCTGTTCCATATCGGTAATATGTTTCATCTTAGAAAGGAACCATGGATCAATCCCTGTCTGTTTATAGATGGCAGAAATCGGCTCACCCAGCCGCAGCAGGCGGGCAATGGCAAAGATCCTGTCATCGGTACCGATCCGGATATAATCCATCAGGGCATTCCTGTCTTCCTTTTCAAACTTTTCCATATACAGATGGAAGACCCCCGTTTCCAGAGAACGAACAGCTTTTAAAAGACTCTCCTCAAAGGTTCTTCCCACGCTCATGACCTCTCCGGTCGCTTTCATCTGTGTCCCCAGTTTCTGATTGGCATCTGTAAATTTGTCAAAAGGGAAACGGGGCATTTTGGTAACCACATAATCCAGCGCCGGTTCAAAAGAAGCGGGTGTATTGACCAGCATAATCTCATCCAGTGTCATGCCTACGCTGATCTTTGCCGACACTCTTGCAATGGGATAACCGCTTGCCTTGGATGCCAGGGCAGACGAACGGGATACCCGGGGATTTACTTCGATCAGGTAATACTGGAACGAATTGGGATCCAGCGCAAACTGCACGTTGCAGCCGCCCTCAATTTTCAATGCCCGGATGATTTTCAGAGCGCTGTCCCGCAGCATCTGGTATTCCTTATTAGTTAACGTCTGGGAAGGACAAGCCACAATGGAATCTCCCGTATGGATTCCTACCGGATCCAGATTTTCCATATTGCATACCGTAATGGCTGTATCATTGGCGTCCCGGATCACCTCGTATTCAATTTCTTTAAATCCTTTTACACTTTTTTCAATTAACACCTGATGAACCGGCGACAGAGCAAGGGCATTCTTTATCATCGCCAGAAACTCGGTTTCATCTTCTGCAAAACCGCCTCCGGTTCCCCCAAGAGTGAAAGCCGGACGGATGACCACCGGATATCCGATCTGGCCGGCCGCTTTTACCGCCTCCTCCACTGTGTTGGCTACCAGGGAAGGAAGCACCGGCTCTCCCAGTCTTTCACACAGTTCCTTAAAAAGCTCTCTGTCTTCCGCCGTCTCAATGCTCCTGCTGCTGGTTCCCAGAAGCTCTGTCCGGCACTCCT
>UMEJ01005564.1_pt1 | contig 14575 bp, 10 predicted proteins | sample 1964731 | NCBI WGS metagenome assembly UMEJ01 (sample SAMEA4836018, study PRJEB28245) | human gut metagenome | biome: gut microbiome; material: fecal sample | place: Denmark | collected 2008 | reverse complement strand
TAATACCGCCATATTTCTCCAAAAATCCGGAAATGTATTATGTATACGCCTCATGTACTCTTTTAATAGCTTTAATCTTTTTCCAAATTTTTGTTCTCGAACAGGGTACAATGCCAATGCCAGAATTTGATGAGCATATAAAGAGTTTTTAATTATATTTTGTTTTTCTTTTCCTAATACTGCTGCATTATCAATGCATAACCTAGCTGTCTGTAATATTGCAAATCTTCTTTCGTTAAATTCTCCGTTCTGTATAGAACCAGAGCGCTGATAATAATTATAATACGGTTTATTTATGATAACAATTTTCGATGTTCGCCCCAATACAATGGGTGTCACCGCAATATCTTCATTATTTATTCCTTTTGGAAAATAAATCCCATCAAATAAGGACTTTCTAATAATTTTATTACATGAACTGGCCATCATAGGCATATCGATCACTGCCTCAAAAGCATCTGTCTTTGCAGAATTAGTACAAGGCCAGACTCTTTCTGTTTTATCATCATACACTAATTTTATATCACATACAGCTGCATCGGCAGATGAATTCATTATGCCATTCATCATGTCATAAAACATTTCCGGATCTACAAAATCATCAGAATCTATAAATGAAATAAACTCTCCTTTTGCATGGTCCAATCCAAAATTTTTCACATCCGACAATCCCCCATTTGGCTTATCATATGCTGCAATTAATTGAGGATGTTCATTTTTATATTTTTCTATAACAATTTTAGAATTATCTGTAGAACCATCATTAATAACTAATACTTCTGTTTTGATCTCTACCTTCTCTAATGCTTGTATAATAGAATCTAAACATTTTGCTAAATATTTTTCTGTGTTATATACGGGAACAATAATCGACAGCATGATATCCCTGCAAACCAAGCTGTCTACGTTTTTTCGCGCGTCTCTCATAAATTAATTCCTTTGTCTCTTCTTTTACATCAAAATAATTCATTGCAAAATTTTGCAATGAAACAATCTCATCAAATTCTTTATGTGCATTTGTAGTCAATGTTACGCTTTTTTCCTGCATCCGGTGATAATTCAGCGATTGTTTACAATAAGAAATCTTTCCCAGTCTCAATATACCCATATAAGTATACCAATCACCTGCCAGACGATAGCGTTTCGCTTCTTCCATTATATTGTAATAATCGCCTTTTCTAAATACCGCACTTGAAGCATTGGCAATCGTGTTATTGATACACATTGTCTCTGAAACTTCTTTCATTCCATCATTGACATAATCTGTATCCCACTTACCTGTACCATATATATCAATCCATTCCCTCAAATCTTGCATCAACAGTCGATTTTTTTCATCTATAGTCAATGACTCACAGTAAGAGATCACCATTGTATTATCTTTAAATGCAGGCATAATATTCTCAAGAAAATAAGGACTGCAGCTATCATCTGCTTCCGCAATCCACACATAATCCCCGGTTGCAGCCTGAAAGGCTTTCTGCCATTGTGCAAAAACACTTCCCGAATTATGTCCATTCTTTATTAATCGGATTGGAATATCCGTTTTATTATTACGGATCCTGCTTTCAATCAATTCAACACTTTTATCAGTAGAGCAGTCATCTAAGATGATCAATTCATTTACAGGATACGTCTGAAACAAAATTGAATCGATCCGCTCATTTAAAAATCTTTCATAATTATAGTTTGGGATTACTGCTGTTACTTTTAAATTATCTGCCTTCCCAGTTTTTACAGCACTTTTATATTCTTTATAAATATCAATTTTAGGTGTCAAAATTCTTTTTAAACGTCTTTTTATTCCTCTGTAACATCTTGTTACCTGGCTCATGACTCCCACATCCTTCTGTATTCTTCACATATTTCTTTTACATCACCAACTTTTTTTACTTTGTGATCTTCAAGCCATACTACACGATTACACAATTCTTCAATTTGTTTTAATGTATGTGAAACAAATAACACCGTAGTTCCACCACTCATTAATTCCATCATTCGTTTCAGACTTTTCGCCTGAAATCCCGCATCTCCTACTGATAATATCTCATCTACAATAAGGATTTCCGGTTTTACCACTGTTGCAATTGAAAATGCAAGTCTTGCCATCATACCTGAAGAATAGTTACGTATAGGCATATTAATAAAATCACCTAACTCTGAAAATTCTACGATTTCTTCAAATTTGCTATCCAGAAATTCTTTGGTATAACCTAAAATTGCCCCATTTAAATAAATATTTTCCACACCATTTAATTCCATGTCAAAGCCAGATCCCAGTTCCAACATAGGGACTATTTTTCCATTTGCTGAAACACTACCTTTTGTTGGCTGTAATACTCCGGCAATGATTTTTAATAATGTACTTTTTCCTGCACCGTTCTTTCCAATAATACCTACAACTTCCCCCGGTTCTACAGAAAAACTCACATCATCCAATGCCGTAAATTTCTTGTATTTTAATTTTCCTCTTAATAAAGCAACTACAGTTTCTTTCAAACTAATGATCTTGTCATTTGCCATGTTAAACTGCATTGTCACATGGCTCACATCTATCATTGTCATATGTCTTAACCCTTCTATATTTTATATATACAATACGAAACGATTCTGGAATTTCTTAAATATCCAGGCACCAACAATTAAAGTTCCAAATGAAAATAATAAACAATATAAATATTCTTCTGGTGTAGGTGATACCCCATCTATCAAAATAATCCTTATAAATTTTATATAGTGATACATAGGATTATAAGTCTGAATAAACTTAAATCGATCTGGGATAATATTTTCTGGATAAAATAATGGTGTTGCATATGTCCATGCTAATGTTGCAACCCCCCATAAATATTGAGTATCCCTGAAAAATACTTCTGATGTACATAACATAAATGTCATTCCTATACAGAATATCAACAGGCATATCAACGGAAATGGTATTAATAATATTGCTTTTGTAATGCGCTGACCAGTCAATAATACTACTATCATCAACGGGATCAGCGAAATAAACAGATTAATGGAGCTTGATACAACCTTAGTTACAGGATAAATATATTTAGGCACATATACTTTCGTGATCAATGATGCATTCGCCAAAATTGCCGTTAATCCCTGGCCTACGCTTTCTGTAAAGAAGCTGAATAATACGATGCCCGATAATAAATATACTGGGAAATTTTCAATATTGGACCGAAACAACTGAGAGAACACAATATACTGTACCATCATAGTCATCAACGGATTTAAAAAACTCCACAGATAACCCAATACAGATCTTTTATATTTTGTTTTAAAGTCACGAGAAACAAGCTGTTTGATCAAAAAACCATATCTACACCATACTCCATGCATCACCATACCAATAGTAAATTTGCCTTTGGTAGCTGCAACACAAGAATAAACATAATAGCATCCAAACAGTATTGCAAAAGAAGCCATTATAACCCAAAAATATTGGCCCAAAAAATACCTTGATATAAGTGTGGTTTGAAATGCAAGACACCCTGATATAGCTTCTCCATTTCTATATAAAGCTTTGTCTCCTGTATTCAACGTTGAATTACAATATACAGATATTCCCTCTCCTGATTTTGAATCTGACATTATAGACAAAATTAACTCTTTGTTTTCCACATCATCTACCACAGGATCCATATTCCAATTATATTGCATATCCGGCGTAACAGCAGCGACATCTAAACTGGTTTCAGCTAAAATTGTATTGGTATTCTTGTCTTTTAATACAAGCTTAACTGTTCCTGTATTTTCTCTCATGTAATTTGTAAACATCAGTGAAATTGCTTCTAACTTTTTCTGATTACATAAAAATTCCTGGTCGATCGTAACTCCATCTATCAACTCTCCTACAATTCCATCTGGTACGATCTGAGGTGAAACACTTCTTTTCGTCTGAATCTGATCTCCTGCTACAAAATAAAATAACGCACATATTGCAAAAAAACAAATATAAATCACTGTCAATTTTTTTACTTTATCTTTAAGATTAACCATAACTATCTCCCAAATACCTGCTTAAATAAAAACTTTTACTTACAAAGTTCTCTATAAACCTGTTTCATAATTTCTAGAGACTTACTTTTATCATAATTTCTAATTGTTAACGCATTATATTGGCCAAAACGTAAGCATTTCTCTCTATCACCAGCCAAATCAGCTATTGCCCTCGCATAATCATCGATATTATGCCCTTCTATTAATCTGCCACCAAAATCATTTTTTATAAGTTCTCTGTTTCCACGAATATTAGAACATATAACCGGTAAATTGCTTGCCATTGCCTCCATTAGAGCAACTGGCATTCCTTCTCTTATTGATGGAAATACAAATATATCTGCTATCCTATAAATTTCAAAAACATCTTTTCTATAACCTAAAAAAAGCACTTGATCATTCAACTGTAAGTCTGTTACTAAATTTTTAAGCTTTTTTTCCTCCTCTCCATGACCACACAATAAATATTTGATTTTTTTATTATTCAATTTTTTTAATGCTCTTAAAACCAATTCATGATTTTTGTTCGCTGTCATTTCTCCTACTGAAAGCAATACATATTCATCATTTTGAATTCCTAACTGTTCCTTTTTCTGATTGGTATTTACGATTGTACTTTCAATTCGTTCAATATCCAGTCCTACTCCAGGGATCCGAACTACATTTTTGGCATAAAAATGCTTTTTCGCACGTTTATAATCTTCCACATTAATACAGATCAAAACATCTGTATACCTAGACAAGTAACATTCCACCGGATAATAAATCATCCAATTTATAAGTGGCGCTCCTTTAAAAAAATGGAAGCCATGAGCAGTGTAGATCACCGGACCTGTATGGGTATTATGTGCTGCCAGACGGGCTAAAGCCCCACCCATAGGGGTGTGGCAGTGCACCAGGTCAAATTCATGTTCTTCCATTAATTTTTTCAACTGCCTATACGCAGTTATATTCTTCCGTTTAAAAGGACTTCTCTCAAAGTCTATCTGATGACAGATGATTCCTGTTCCTTCCAGGCGACTATTATCATCACCATAAGAAGGATTATGGAAATTACTGGCATAATGCACCTCATATCCCATATTCTGAAGGATATGTACATTATTCATTTCAAATTGAGGCACAAACCCACTTACATGAGTTACCAGGAGAGCTTTTCTCATTTCTCCACTCCTTCTGTACTTTCTTTCAAAAACAGGATCTTCGGTGTCATAATAATAAGTTTCAGATCTAAAAGAACTGAATACTTACGAATATACATAAGATCAAATTTCAGCTTATCATACGGTGTAGTATTATATTTTCCATACACCTGGGCATAACCTGTCAGACCCGCTTTTACTTTCATTCTGTCCGGGAATTCTGGGATTTCATTAGTAAATTCTTCTACCAGTTCCGGACGCTCCGGACGAGGACCTACAATAGACATATCACCTTTTAAGATGTTAAGTACCTGTGGCAGTTCATCCAGACGGGTTGCGCGAAGTAAACGTCCTACAGGAAGAATACGCGGATCACCTTCTGCTGCCAGCCGTGGAACTCCGTCTTTTTCTGCATTCTGTATCATTGTACGAAACTTATAGATCTTAAACGGTCTTCCATCTTTGGTTAAACGTGTCTGGGTATAAAAAACTGGTCCATGGTCTGTCAGCTTAATACTCAGTCCGATGACAATAAAAAACGGAATTGTAATAATAATTCCTATCATAGATCCGATGATATCGATCACACGTTTCACAAACTGCTGCTCAATGCTTAATCCCATATTTCTTGACAATAATAATGGTGTATCAAACAAATTCAGTTCATCCGAACTGCGAAGCAGAATATCAGATATTTTGGGAACACTGTATGTCCTAATCGAATGATCAAAACAATACTTGATTATTACATTTCTTTCATGAGAAGGAATATCACCAACAATAATCGCATCATACTGATGGATTTTCTCAATCAGTGCCTCTTTACCCATATGATAATTGATCGTTTCACAGATCATATATTTATCATCTCTGGCATTGATCTTTTCTATTAAATGATAATCAGACCGTTCTCCTGAAATCAGCAGCATTCTCCTTGGCGGAAAGGCATTTGCATACAAAAGCTGAAACAACATCGTCCAGCACCATACGATCAACACGTCCGCTACTGTCATAACTAAAACCATCTTTGGTTCGAATAATTTCTTATCCAGAACAGACAGCTGAAAGTATGTAAAAATATTCGTAAATATCAAAGACAATGCCTGGGAATAAATCAGATTTCCTTTTCTCAGATATCCGATTTTAAAACCGCCATACGCATTCATAAAGAAGATCAGCATAGCAGCGTAAATTCCCGCCATCATCCACATACCTCTGCGGTAAAACGGATACAAAATGATCTTATTATAATAACGAACCCAAAACTGATGATATGTTACTGTAAGAAGCAGGATCATAACCACTGAAAAGAAGCATTTGATCAGTCGTTTGTATTTTTCATCTATCCTCATAAGTCTTTATTTCCTATCTATATTTCGCTTGTAATCTTATATTCCGCCTGATAAACCATTTTACAGTATATCATCTGACTGCTGAAAAGACAACGTTGAAGCAGTTTTTTCTTGATTCTTCTGCCGTATATAGCCATATAAAAGGATCATCCAGAAGAATGGCTGACGATAATTTACCAGCAAAAAGCTTTCTACTATTAAAGAACCGGCAATTATCCATTCTACAGCAGAAATTTTTCTCATTTTTTCCCAAAGCCACTTTAAAAGTAATACAGTTGGAATCACACCATAACTAAACCATATATTGAGAAAACTGCAATGGATCTCATTTTGTTGAGCGGCTTTCAGGAAACGATTAAAATTACCTTCTCCTGCTCCTAACAATAAATATCTAGGATACAATGCCACCCGGTCCATTCCCCGGTCGGAAAGCATGGTAGAATTGCCTCCATATAGTACTTTCCATATCTTTTCCTGTATTCTGGTAAGCATAGTATAATCCGTATTCTTAAGATTAAAATCCGGACCTGGGAAAATTTTTATCACTATTGCGATAGCTGCCAGTATAAGTACCACGCCCAACGTCATTTCTGTTTTTCTGGGAATGTTCCATTTACTCCTATATCTTACATAAAACCATATCGCCATTCCTACTGTATACAACATCAAACCTAAAAAAATGCCCGTGGATTTGGATATACTCATAAAAAACACACCCAGACAATAATAGATGGGGGCCGTACGGTCCCCATAATTGCATGCATACAAGCTGATTAATAAAATCATACAAAACAGATAAAATGCATACTGATTAGGATCATTAAAGGTACCCATATACCGGGTTGGTCCCCAATATTCTGTAAATACTCTTCCATAACCAAGCACCCATATAACTGCCTGCGTTAGAATATTGATCTTACATACCCCATTCAACTTTTTTAAAAAGTCTTTATCTGCCAATTCTAAGAAACACCATATGGCCGCCCCATTAAAAATCCAGTATAAGGTATATCGTTCATAATCCAGGCAGCGATCTTTAATAGTAAAAAACAGATTTATAATTACTACGCAGATCAGAAATGCAATTAAGAATTTTTCTCTTTTCAAGTCTGTCACCGAAGGCATTTTTCTCTTTCCGCGTACTATATCTAAAACAAGAAATATCACGCAAAAAGCCATACACAGATCAGCGATTCCAACACTGCCTGAACTTTTTATATAAAACTGTTTTAAAAATACAAATAATAAGAAAGCAGCCTGTGTCATTCCTCGTCCTCGCTCTGAGCTGTTCCAACGCTCATCAACATCCACATGATCGGCGCAACAATCGGCACGCATAAGTTAACAGTTGCCTGTACAGCATAGCATAACACTGCAAAGAAACAGCCTAACACATAAGGAGATTTTTCTTTTCTTCTGTTCATTTCTATGCAGGCGCAAATTAATATTCCCACATAAGAAAGCACTCCAATCGGTCCAATAGTTACAAAATACTGAAGATATTCATTATGTGCATTATCGTAAATTACAGTGGTTTTCGCAATGGTTTCATCATTATTCCACTGATGCGTCATAATACCAAACGTTTCCGGTCCATAACCAAAAACCTTTTCATTCCATGTAAATTCATTTTTATAATCATCCAGAGCCAGTCTCCAGACCATACCTCTTTGTGTTCCCCAGTCATCATCAAAATGAACATATCTCTGGACGCTTCCATACTTATCTGCATGTCCGCCTGCATTGGCATCATAAAGTACATATCCGACTGCCAATATAATAACTGCAGCCAATACAGTCCAGATATACACTGGAAGTTTTCCTAACTTATATATTCTTTCCTTTGCAGCTGCCTCTATTACATACAAAATAACTGTTAACAACCATAATCCCGCAACTGCAAACACCAGCAGACGAGAACGGATCACAACACTGAAAACACCTTCCAGTATCTCAACTCTGTTTCCCATATGATTATGGATCAGTCCGGCTATGTAGGTTATAGTTGCAAATGAAGATAACATAACAAAATATTTTTCTACACCTTTCCAGGTTCTAAATGCCCAGAAAGGCAGGAAACCAAACAGTGCAAGCAATGCCAGATATGCATTATCACTTCCACCTGTGATCAATGAATAAGACGCGATCAGATAGCAGATAAAATACCATATTTTTTCTTTCTTCGTTTCTGCATCAATAAATAATGCCCCGCAACAGCCAATCACTAAGGCTACATATGCATTATACGTATTAATATTCCCAAATGTAGATGTATAAACAGGCCAATCAGCAGCTACTAATTCATCCTTGAAATGAAAGAGATTTAATTTAAAATAGTCGGTAATTCCGAATATACACGCCAACATTCCTGCAACCAAAAACAAATTCAAATATCTTTTCTTTAATTTCAAAAATCTACTGATAAAAAGAAAAGTGATCACGTAAATAGCCAATAAAAACAGTCCCGTGTATCTTCCCTCATTTCCCCAAAATGATTCGTATAAATACTGTGACTGCAATGTAGATATAATGCATACGATCAGAAATATACTGGCAAAGCTATGAGATAAAGGCATTTTTTTAATAGAAAAGCTGCGAAACATTACCTTTACATTTTTCCCATCCTCATATCTGAAATCCTGAATAACATGAAAAACAAATATAATGAATGCTATAATGAGTACTGCTAACATTGTAATATAATAAAATTGATATTTTGCATTTAATATATCAAAATAAAAATCTCTTACATACAATGGAAAAATCAACAAAATAACCACTGCTGCAATTGCTGCCAGTTTTCCTAAAGCCTTTTCAAGTGACTGAAACCAGGCAGTTGTGTTTGTTTCTTTCATAAAGGATAGCCCTCACTTTTTCTTAATTTAATGCGTAATTTTGCATAAAGTATAACATTTCAAATAGTATAAATCAATGGTATCCCCTTCCACCTCGCAATACGGAAAAGTATTAAAAGGAGCAATTATTTTATTTCTTTCTTACCATACATCGCTTTTTGAAAAATGAAATCCCATAGCATAAAATCTCATCATAATCATCTTCGTATTCCTTAGCATACATTCGATCATTGATCTGTTGTAATGCAATATCACATTCATTTTCCAAATTATCCAGAACTTTCGTATATTTTGCTTCAAAAATAGCTACACGTGCATTGATAAAATCGTAAACGACCACATCACTCCGCCCTTCGCCATGTTCTTTATTAGAGTCCACCATATATCCGGCGCCTGTAAAGATACCTGCAAGAAAAGCATGGTAAAAATCCTCTTTATAATCATGGTAACTGATTGTACGCCGCAAAAGAGAATTCATTTCTTTTGTGATGCGCTCACTGTCACCATTCCAAACCGCATCAAACAAAGCATTTCTATTCCATTTTTTTGCACTGTCATCAAACCATTTAATAACGGTCGTTTCAAAAATTTCTTTTATTTCAGCGTTGGGGATGATTAGTGCCATTGTTCCTTCGAGCAATTCACCCTCATAATCATTTTCACGTAATTTAGTTAAATATCCAGTTAAATACAACATGCTCCAAAGATTGTCTTCAGAAGAATGTAAATAGTCGTACGTTAAATTTTCATCTATGCGTTGGATAATATATCCACCTGCCATCAGCACTTCCAATTTCTGTGTAATGGTACTGCCTGCATAGTCAATAAACGACCTGATAATTGCATTGTCACTGGTATTTTTCCAATAACTGACAGGTTTTGTTTTTGGATTGTGCTGAAGTTCAAAAAGATAGTTCATTACATCCCATGGGCAATAAATATCATAATCTCCAAAATGATAGCCATCGTACCATTTTTTTATATTTAGAGCATACTCCATTGCGTCTGCATCTTTAAGCATCTGATCAATCTCACTTTGTACAAAGCCAAAGTATTCATTTAACCGCGAATCTGTAATCGTATCAGAAACAAAGTTGTTCGTTCCTGTAAAAATGCTTTCCTTTGCAATTTTTAAACATCCTGTGATCACTGCAAAGCAAAGAGATGTATTGTCCTTTAATGCCAGCATTAAACCTTTCATAACATCAAGCATTTCTTTGTAATAGCCATGACTGCTTGCTTTAGCTACAGGAACATCGTATTCATCTATAAGAAGAACTGCCTTCTTTCCATAATATTGCTGCATTAATCTTGTTAAAAATAATAAGCTGCTTTTTATATCCTTTGCAGAAGCAACACCCTGTATTAATTGCCTGGCAAGCTCTTTATCGTATTCGCTTATTTTATCACTGTCTAGCAGATATAGATGTTCTTTGTACAATTCTGAAATGACCATTGTAAGCATGTCATAGGCTCCATTAAAGTTCAGTCCATCTACCTGTCGAAATGAAACAAAAATTGTTGGATACTGATTCATCCATTCGCTGCAAAGAGTTTGATGATCACAGATCTCCAATCCCTCAAATATTTCTTTACTGTTTTTTCTGATATCAAAGAAGTTCGCCAGCATACTCATGCCTAAGGTTTTACCAAAACGACGTGGACGAGTAATTAATGTTACTTCTGCTGTTCTTTTTAAAAGATCTTCAATCAAACCAGATTTATCAATATAGTAATATTCATTTTTTCGGATCTTTTCAAAATCTGAAACGCCAACAGGAATATTCAAATTCTTCATCGATGCAGTTCCCTTCTAATATTGTTATATAAGCCTGCTACCATTTAATAATAACATGAATTTTAAGGACGAACAAGAAATAAGCACCTATATATTATAGTCCGAATATGCGAAAACTGCAGGACCAAAATAATTATGATCCTGCAGTAAATATAAAACATCAAATATTTCAAATCAATTATTCAGCTGCTTCTTCGCTTTCACTTTCAGTTGCAGCGTCACCATCCCATACACCATTAGCATCTACATGGTAACCGTCTGGTGTGTTAGCATTTTTTAGCATCCAGCCATCTTCATTCAGGTAATACCACTTACCGTTGCTGTCCTGTCTCCAGGAATTGGTAAGGTAGGTTCCATCTTCCTGTTTGAACTTCCAGCCGGTATCTACTGGCTCCCAGCCCTTGTCTACGCCAGGTCCAAGATTTTTTTCTTCAGTAGTATTTTTTGTGGATGCATTTCCGTCCCAGGCACCATCAGCTCCTACATAATAACCATCTGGGGTAGTAGTATCTGCTTCCATAATAGCAGCCATATTAAAATAGTAGTATTTCTGTGTCGCAGGATCTTGAAGCCAGCCGTTTTGAGCATAGTATCCATTTTTTAGAATGTATCGCCAATTGTCACCGTCTTTAAACCAACCAGGCATATAAGAAGTTTTTTCACCATTTATATTTACATAATACCCATCCGGAGTAATTGTGTCGGTTAATTTTACACCATTTTCATCCATATAGTACTTCTTATCATCTAACTGCAGCCAGCCATTTGATACATAAGTGCCGTCAGGTTTCATATATTTAACGGTGCCATCTTCCAGGTCCTGCCAACCAGGAGTTATAGTGTCGGTGTAGGCGCCTGCATCGGAACCGTCTACATTAATCAGATATTTACGTACTTCAGATGGAAGAGTAGATGAGTCTATGTTGGAAGGAAGATGAACTACATTAACATAACGCTTATCAGTACTTAATGTTTTATAGTTTGTTTTCAAAACAATCTGCATTACTGGCTGACTATCCTGAGGCATAGAAGACCAGTTTTCAGGGATACCCCATTTCCCATCCACGTTTACCAGATCTGGAACCGTTCCCCAGGGACGTTGATAAGTCATAGGATCAAAAGTATAGGCATAATCATATCCACGGTTTAAAATCACGTTGCTTTCCTGAAGTGTATTTCCACCTACAAGAATAGCAAAATAATTACCGTTTCCACAATCAATAGGACGCCACTCAAATAAATAAGCACCGCAGTTTTCCATTGTGGTTGTTGTGGAAGTGGTGGATGTTGTTTCTGCAAAAATAGGTACAGAGCTGGTCGTTGCCAGCAATACAGCAAGTCCTACAGTTAATAAATGTTTTTTTAACATGGGATTACCTCCTTGGCAGTTTTTGATTATAAAAGAAAAGCGTTATAGCTAATATATAATTACATCAGCTATAACGCTTCCCCCTTAATTTTTAGTTATACTAGAGACTATGTATTTGATAATTAGTTCTCTACATATACATTGGTGATAACGCCCTTGCTATCGGTTACATAGTAGTAATCGTTACCATCTTTGTTCTTGCCCTTGCTGTCAATTACCTTACCAGAAGTATTTACAAGAACGTATTCATGCTTAACATCTTCATCAGACTGAGTAAAGCTGATCTTATAAGCTTCAGTCAGATCTTCAGCTTTCTTGTTGCTGTTGTTTCCGATGTTTACACGGGTATCAGCAGTAGTGTTTTCCAGCAGATTGGTTGCAACTACGTCATCCTGATCCATGAAGTCCTTAGCATCATCTAATTTGTCGTAGGTAACAACGGTCTTGCCATTAACAGTCTTGGTAGCCTTATCAACAACGATGTACTTGTCATCGGAGTCAGCCTTTAACAGCATACCGGACTGATACAGCTTGTCATCTTTCTCACCAGTTACACCAGCACCCTTCTTACCGCCAGACTTCTCGAAGTAGAAGCTTGTATTCTCACCATCATAGTTGATAGTGGTCTTTCCGGTTCTCATAGCACCGTCATCGCCGCCACCGAAGTAGTAGCACTTGTAACCGTTTGGCTCATAGAATTCAATTGCGTTGTCAAAGAAATCGTCTTCGTTATCGAATGGTCTGCTATCATCATCATCAGCCTTAACGTCAGCGAAGTCTTCATCGCCTTCTTTGATGAACTTAAGACCGGTTAACATACGGCCATCGTTACGGAATGCGTACTTCTTGCCTTTGATGGTCTTGAATTCACCTGCGTACAGGTTACCGGAACCATCTGCATAGTACCAGAACTCTTCGTCATCATCATATTTCTCTTTGTTCAGCATTTCAGCAGGAACAACCTTGAACCAGCCCTTGCTTACACGGGAACCGTCTTCTACGCTGTTGTAGTACTTCCATGCCTGAGTATACTTAGCATACTTGCCGTTGCCTTCCCAAGCTTCGGAGGTGCTTGCAGTAGAAGCTGCTTCCTGGGCTTCAGTATCAGAAGCCTTCTTCTCATCGTCTTCATCCAGAGACCACTCAGCTACCATTGCACCGTACTCATCGAATGCGTACTTCTTACCGTTGATAGTTTTATCTTTGGTTCTCTCACCGTTATCAGCATAGATCTTCTTACCGTTGGACTTGAAGTAGAACCAACGAGTCTGATCATCATCATCATTGAATGTTGGAGCGGTGTACTTGTAATCATCATTAGTTGCTTCGTCGTAAGAAACGTCGATCAGTAACCAACCAGTAGTCATAGCACCGTCATCTTCACCACCGAAGTAGTAAACGCCATCTTTGAATGCGTCATCATCGGTATTGTCGATACGCTCAGCGTTATCGGAAGAAACCCAACCGTACAGCATCTTGCCTTCATCATCGAATGCGTACTTCTTACCATTTACAGTCTTTAAGGAAACGGTATCAGAGTCACCCTGCTTTAAAGCCTTGCCGTTAGCCTGGAAGTAGTACCAGTAATGCTCTGGCTCATCATCATCGCCAGCATCTTCGTTATCAATAGCTACCCACTGGTTAGCTGCCATAACGCCATTTACGTCAACATAGTAGTAGTTGTCACCGTCTTCGATCAGCTGATCTACAGCCATCTCACCGTTGCTGTCTAAGTAATACCAGTTGTTACCGGACTTAGCCCACTTATCTGTTACTTTGTCACCGTTTCTATCATAGTATACCCATGTTCCATCTTCTTCTGCCCAGCCTGTAGCTGCGAAAGATGTCATAGATGCACCGATAGCAAGCAGTGCTGCTGTTGATAATACAGCAACTAATTTTGTCTGCTTCTTCATAATGAATGCACTCTCCTTTTTGATTTTTGAAATACTTTTTGAAATTCCTTATTGCATTACGAGTAGATTATACTTCCGATAAGGAAAAGTATTGGGAGGAGAGGTTTTGGGAGATAAAATGAGTTATAT
>UMEJ01026312.1_pt1 | contig 14576 bp, 10 predicted proteins | sample 1964731 | NCBI WGS metagenome assembly UMEJ01 (sample SAMEA4836018, study PRJEB28245) | human gut metagenome | biome: gut microbiome; material: fecal sample | place: Denmark | collected 2008 | reverse complement strand
GGGTGAAAGCTGTGATGACCGGCTATAACTTGTTGAACGGCGTATATTGTACGGAAAATAAATATCTTATCGATATATTGAAGAAGGAATGGGGATTTAAAGGAATGCTGATGTCCGACTGGGCATGTACCTATTCGGCAGACAAGGCTGCTAACCATGGACTTGACCTTGAGATGGGCAGTAACGACTGGTTTGTCAGAGAGAAATTGTTACCTCTCATTGAACAGGGAGTGGTGACGGAGGAGACTATTAACGAGAAGGTACGGAGGATTTACGGAACCTGCATCGAAATGGGATTTTTTGACCGCCCGCAGTTGGATACGACTATTCCTGTTTATAACCCGAAAGCCAACCGAATGGCATACGAGGCAGCCAAGGAGGGAATGATTCTTCTGAAGAATGAAGATAACCTGTTGCCGTTGAAGCGGGTGACTAAGATTGCAGTAATCGGACCCAATGCTTGTTATAACCTGGTGACGGACAGGCAGAATAATGTAAACGGCACTACTTATGGGGGTGGTGGCAGTTCTAAGGTACATCCTTGGCATGTTACTTCTGTTCTGCAAGGGATAGAGGCGGAATATCCCGATGCGGAAGTGTGGTATGCGGAAGGAATATCCAATGCATATAAGCCGAGATTGTTCCGTTCTGCTAAGTTTTATACCGAGGATGGAAAACAAGGGCTGAGAGCAAAATATTATAAAATGGGGCAAGGCGACGGCAGTGCTTTGCCCGATAAGCTGATGCAGCAACAGGCGAAGGCGGCGGGAAGAACGGAAGATAGTCATAATGGTGTTTCTGCTGTTTCGTCTTCTGTCTCTGCAAAAAGTTCGGACAAGGAGCCGGTGATGGAAAGAATCGACCGGCATGTGGATTTCTCTTGGTGGGGAACTCCGAAGGAAGGTTTGGGCGAGGATTATCGTGTGGAATGGGAAGGCTATGTTCCCGTGGAACGGAATGACAGTCTTCTGTTCTTTGTTGACGCACAAGGAGGATACCGTTTGTGGATTGACGGAAAGTTGTGCTTGGATGCCTCTGCTTCTCAGTCTTTTGATTGCAGGCAAGTGGCAGTGGACGGTCAGAAGGGGGCACGGCTGCATGTGAAGTTGGAATACCTTAACCAGCGAAGTTTGCCGGCAGAGATTCGTTTGGGATATGATTATAAAGGCAATCTTGATTTTTCGGAAGCTTTGCGGTTGGCACGTCAGGCAGATGTGGTGATATTCTGTGGCGGTCTGGACGGCAGCATTGAGTTGGAAGGACGTGACCGTCCGTTTGAACTGCCTTACGGTCAGGATATATTGATAAATCAACTGGCTGAGGTAAATCCGAATCTTATTGTCAGCCTGCATGCCGGAGGCGGTGTGAGAATGAGCCCGTGGATTGACCGGGTAAAGGCAGTGGTGCATTTGCTGTATCCGGGACAGGCAGGAGGACGAGCGTTTGCCGAAATGCTGTCGGGAAAGGTGGTTCCTTCAGCCAAGTTGCCTTTTACCATAGAAAAGAGATGGGAAGATTCTCCGGCTTGTGGCAATTATGATGAGACACGTAAAGAACGGAAGGTGTATTATAATGAAGGAATATTCGTGGGTTATCGTGGATATGACCGGAAACAGGTTGAGCCGCTTTATCCGTTTGGATACGGTTTGTCTTATACTTCGTTCGAGTATTCGGATTTGCAGTTGACGGAAATAGACAAGAAGAACAAGTCGGTTGCACTCTCTTTCAATATAACGAATACGGGAGGCTATGAAGGAGCGGAAGTGGCTCAGGTATATGTGCGTGATATTGCTTCGAAGGAAGCACGTCCGTTGAAGGAGTTGAAAGGTTTCCAAAAAGTATTCCTTCGTCCCGGTGAGACAAAGCATGTTTCGGTGACATTGGACAGAGATGCTTTTCAGTATTTCAGTGAGAAGAAATCCGACTGGGTGTTTGAATCCGGGGAGTTTGAGATATGGGTAGGTGCTTCTTCCAAGGATATCCGTTTGAAAACGAAAGTAAAGATGTGATAAACATAATTATCCACTGTAGGAGGCCGGCTGAAAAGTTTGGCAGCTCATTCTGTCATTCTGAGTGCAATATACTTTTGGGGTCAGCCTCTTACGGTAGATAATTATTTATCTTTGTTTTCAGTCTGCCCGTCTTCGTGGCAGTGACATTTCAGTATGCGATGGGGGAAATTGCCGTGTCCCAACAGTTCAATGGGGCATCCGAAGTGCTCTTCCAGCCATTCGGTGGGAACTTCTGTATCGGGGTGATAATCCAGTGTTTCGTTGACACAGGCTATTGTCTTCACGTTCTGCAAGACAGTGCCGATATCGTGGCTTACCAGGATAATCGCCCGTTCTTTATTGATTTCTTCCAGCAAAGAGTATAATTTTGCTTCAAAGCGTTTGTCTATGTATGTGTTAGGTTCGTCCAGTATCACCACTTCCGGGTTGGATACAAGTGCCCGTCCCAGAAGTGCCCGTTGCAGTTGTCCGCCACTCAGCTCACCGATAGCACGTCCTTCCAGTCCCTCCAGTCCCATGCGGGAAATGATTCTCCTGACCTGTTCATGCTGTTCCGGGGAATAGCGGTGCAACAATGATTTCTGTTTGCTGAGTCCGGACAATACAACTTCGTATACCGAGATAGGAAACTTCTTATCAATGCTGTTGTACTGAGGCAGGTATCCCATGGTTATTTCCGGCACTTCTTTGCCGTTCTTATAAAAACGGATGGTGCCTGATACCGGTTTCAGCAGTCCAAGGATTAATTTAATCAGTGTCGTTTTTCCGCCTCCGTTAGGGCCGATAACACCTAGAAAATCATGTTCATATACGTTCAGGTTGACACGGCTGAGTACGGTCTTTCCATCATAAGCGGCAGAGATATCGTTTAGTTGTATAATAGGATGGTTTGTCATAAGCACTTTTATTTGGTAAGGGCCTTTGCTATATTTATCATTTCTTCCTGCCAATCATAGCTCAGCGGATTAATCGGGATGACATCTACTCCCAGTTCATCGGCTATCAATTTGGCGTTACGCGTATCAAACTCCTGCTGTACAAAGATGACGTGAGCATTGTCACGGCGGCAGGTCTCGATTAAATTTTTGAGATGAGCAGGCGAGGGTTCTTTTCCTCCTTCTTCGATGCTGATTTGTTTTAATCCGTAATCGCGGGCGAAATAGCTTAATGCCGGGTGATAAATAAGAAAAGTGGTATCTGCATGTTGCAGTAGTCCGCGAAGTTCATTGTCTGTCCGGGTGATAATGCCTTGCAAACTATCCAGACGATGTTTGTAATAGGGTGCATTGGTACTGTCCAACCGGCACAGGGCAGCATAGATGTTATCAGCTATTATAGCAGCATTCCGGGTTGAGTTCCAAATGTGTGGCTCGATGCCTCCTCCATGATGATGGTCACCATGGTTGTGTTCTTCCTCATAGATAGGGTCTATACCTTTAGAAGTATCGAATACCTTGAGGTGCGGGGCGTTGGAAGTCAATTTATCCATCCATGCTTGTTCGAATCCAATGTAACCGATGCGTAAGTAGGCAGTACTTTTGTCCAGATTGACCAACTGTTGCGGAGTAGGGTCGTAAGTCTCCGGGCTGCTGCCCTTAGGAACCATACTGACTACATTATATTTATCTCCGGCAATGACTTCCGTGAAGTATCGCAACGGCTCGAGTGTAACGGTTAATGTCTCTTTGCCGGACTGTTGCTGCTTGGAGCCGCAAGCACTCAGGCAAAGCAGAGTGACGAGAAAGAGAGCGATTCGTTTCATATTTTCATTTATTGAGCGTTTATTTTGTGGCACGTAATATTTCACGTTTTCCACCCGGAGGTCCCGGAAGACGTTCCACTGTAAACCCGGCTGCCTGCAACATTCTTCTTACTATCCCTTTGGCGCAGTAGGTGGTCAGGATACCTCCTTTGTTTAATATTTCATATAGAGAGTTGAATAGAGACTGTTCCCACATTTCCGGCTGCTTTTCGGGTGCAAATGCATCAAAATAGATAATGTCATAACCGGATAGAGAGGTCTGTCTTGCTTCTTCCGAATGAAAAAGGCGGGTAAAATCCCCTTCTATCTTATGGAGTGTGAACCACGGAGAGAGTACCTCGTCCGTTTCCCATCCGGCACGGTGAATGGCGTAGTAATCGTCTTCGTGTCCTTTTCCTATAAGGCCGGGATAATTCAATTTATGTACGGTATCTTCACTTAACGGATACCGTTCGATGCCTGTATAATATACTTTCTTCCGAATCTCTTCTGCGGTAAGCAGGGTGAGGAAAGCATTCAGGCCTGTGCCCAGTCCTATTTCGAGAATACGCGGTTCGGCAACCGGAGAATGCTTCAGTCCCATTTCGATGAATATATGCTGTGACTCCGTCAATGCTCCTTTTACCGAATGATAATGCTCATCCAGCTCAGGTACATAGAGTGTATAACTGCCGTCTGCTGTCTGTTCCAGTTCCATAAAATTACTTCATTAAAGCGGAGGCTTCCAGCACTCCCCAAACCAACAATGCATATCGAAGTACCTTTCCGATTGTCATGGCCAGAATGACAATCCATATATTGGCACGCATCATGCCCAGTACGATGGAAATGGCACTTCCCAAAATGGGAATAAAAGCAAAGAATGCCATCCATGCTCCCCGTCCGTGTACGAACTTCTCGGCACGGTCCATTTTTTCTTTTTTGACATGGAAATATTTCTCTATCCATTCCATGTTACCCAAATGTCCCATCCAGTAGCAGGTCATGCCTCCGGATACGTTTCCGGCTGTGGCTGCGGCAATACTTATTACCGGGTCCAGTCCCAGCGGACCGACACAAGCTGCCAGTACAGCTTCCGAACTGAAAGGAAGAACACTGCCGGCAATAAAAGAGCCGAGAAATAGCCCCCAATACCCCCAGTCTATCAGGAATTGAAGAATTGCATCCATAAATTATAAATAGCTAATGTTATTAAGGTAACAAATGTAATGATGAAAAAGATGCCGGAAAAGCGATTACGGGTTAAAGTAAATAAATGTCCTGTTAAAATGGACATCATAATGATTTGTAATTGCAACAACACATTGAAGTGCTGAGGTTGTAACAAACCTAGTGCATAAATCCATGCTTCGACGGCTATCAGGAATGAGAGGAATAAACGTGTACGCGTCTTGTCTAAATAGGAAACTATAAAATAGTGCACGCTGCATGTCAGTGATATCAATGTAATGCCTCCCCACGAAATAATTTGATCGGGAGTAAAACCGGTATAGTGGATAGGCTGGAATTGTATTAATGACTGCAATGGGCTGTAAAACAGTTCTATTTTACCGTTATAAAAGGCATAGCCGAAGAGAAACCAATAGGGAACTATCAGCCCAACCAGTCCGGCAAAGAATGTTTTTGCCGACAAAGAACGAAAACTAATCATACTGATATAGAACAAAGGAGCGAAATACAATAGTTGTGGAAAAGCCAGACTACCGAGTCCGATAAAGAAAAAGGAATGAAAGATGTTCCCTGATGCCTGTCCGGATTCGTAGCTGCGGAATAATTGGAACAGAGCAATGATAAATGCCGGTGGAACGAGATTGGAGATATGGAATGTATGAAGAAACATACATGCCGATATGATAAACCCAAACAGGCTGACGTGCAGCATCGTCCGGGTTCGTATCAGGGTGAAGGCTGTATTTATTTCAATCATCATGTATCCGGTCAATGCACACGATATAAAACTAATCAATTCATTCCATGAATGAATGCTGACTCCCCATAAAAACAGGCATATAAGGATAACAACGGGAAGGGTTAACCTTCCCGTCGCTATCTCTGTCTGGAGTTTATTATAGCCTGTCATGCATTATCTTTTCAACTATGACACCATTAAAGGTCGAATCCGATATCCGAGCGGAAATACTTCTTTTCGAAATCAATCTTCTTGGCATTGGCAAAAGACCGGGCCAATGCCTCTGATTTATCGGCACCGTATGAGCTGACTGCAATGACACGTCCGCCGCTAGTTACTACCTTTCCGTCTTTCAATGCGGTTCCGGCATGAAATACGATACTGTCTTCAACAGCATCCAGCCCGTTGATGGCAAAGCCTTTGTCGTAGTGCTCGGGATATCCGCCCGATACCAGCATGACACATACGGCAGAACGCGGGTCTATTTCCAATGTCTTCTCATTCAGGTTGCCGGCAGCCACTCCTTCAAAGAGTTCTACCAAATCACTCTTGATGCGAAGCATCACGCTTTCTGTTTCAGGGTCGCCCATGCGGACATTATATTCAATCACCATCGGTTCACCTTTTACATTGATAAGACCGAAGAAGATGAAACCTTTGTATTCAATGCCTTCGGCAGCCAGTCCTTCCACAGTGGGACGGATGATGCGGTCTTCTACCTTTTGCATCCATTCCTTATCGGCAAACGGAACAGGAGAAATGCTACCCATGCCACCGGTATTCAAACCTTTGTCGCCTTCACCTATGCGTTTGTAGTCCTTTGCTTCGGGCAGAATCTTGTAGTTCTTTCCGTCTGTCAGAACGAATACGGAACATTCGATGCCACTCAGAAACTCTTCAATGACTACAGTGGCGGAAGCATCACCGAACATACCGCTCAGCATTTCTTTTAATTCTTTCTTGGCTTCTTCCAGTGTAGGCAGAATCAATACCCCCTTGCCTGCACACAGTCCGTCGGCTTTCAGTACATACGGAGCTTCCAGTGTTTCGAGAAATGCCAAACCTTCTTCCAGATTAGCGGCAGTAATGCTCTTATAACCGGCAGTCGGAATGTGATGACGCTGCATGAATCCTTTTGCAAATTCTTTGCTTCCTTCCAATACGGCACCTGCCTTTGACGGACCGATAACAGGTACGTTTTTCAGTGCTTCGTCGTTCTTGAAGTAATCGTATATTCCTTTAACCAGTGGGTCTTCGGGACCTACCACTACCATGTTTATATCGTTTTTTACTACAAACTCTTTGATGGCTGCAAAGTCGTCGGCTTTGATAGCTACATTTTCGCCTACCTCGCTTGTTCCGGCATTTCCCGGAGCTATATACAGTTTCTCAATCTTGGGGCTTTGGGCAATCTTCCATGCCAGGGCGTGTTCGCGTCCGCCTGAGCCTAATAGTAACAGTTTCATATTCTGATATTGAATTTATTATTTTAGATGGTCTTCAAAATAGCGGGTGATGTGTTCGTATAAGTGAACACGGTCACGGCCGAACATATTGTGTCCGTCTTCCGGGTAGATGAAGAAGTCGGGATGTGTACCTGCATCAATGCATGCACGCAGGAAGGTGTAGCTGTGTTGTGGTACACAGGTGGGGTCTTCACCACCATGAATCAGCATCAGCCGTCCCTTCAGGTCGCCGGCTCTCAATTTCAGATTTGCTTTATTATAGCCTTCCGGGTTGCTGAGCGGACTGTCCATATAGCGTTCGCCATACATTACTTCATAATACCCCCAATCGATAACCGGACCACCGGCTACACCTACCTTAAAGATATCATTATAGGTCAGCATGAGATTGGTGGTCATGAAGCCGCCGAAGCTCCAACCATGTACACCGATGCGGTTTTCGTCTACATAACCGAGTGATTTCAGAAATTCCACTCCTTTTACCTGATCTTTCATTTCTTCTGTACCCAATTGGCGGAAGGTGCAGTTCTCAAACTCCAGTCCGCGATTGTCACTGCCGCGGCTGTCGACAGTCAGCATTACATAACCCAGCTGGGCCATGTAAATATCCCATCCTCCTGCACCATAGTTGCGTACATTGTGTATCATCTGTGCATGAGGACCGCCATAAACATAGATGACTGCCGGATATTTCTTGTTGGGGTCATAGTTTACCGGTTTTATCAAACGATAATAAAGATCTGTCTTGCCGTCGGCCGCTTTAATGGTGCCAAGGGTGATTTCGGGCATATTGTAAGCATCCATCGGATTGGCAGCAGTCAGCAAATTGATATTTTTTCCTTTACCCGAAGTAGGAACAATGTCGATATTACGAGGGACTGTGGAAGAAGTATAGTTGTCTATCACATATTTACCGCTTGCCGACAGTTGTACATTGTGCATCCCATCCTTATTTCCGATGAGACGGCGCTTTCCGGTTTTTACATTCACGGCGTATGCGTTGCTCTGTAACGGAGAAACCTCGGTGCTCATGATGATGATTTCTTTGGCTTTAGGGTTAAAACCTAAAATGTTTTTCACTAACCATGTGCCTTGGGTGAGTTGCTTCACATGAGTATATTCATAACAAGTTCCATCTGTTTCGGTACGGAATGAGGTCGGTTCTGCTTTCAATTGTGTATCCATCAGATACAGATGGTTATATCCGTCACGTTGGCTTTGGTAGAGAAATTTTGTTTCATCCCAGGGGAGGAACGTGAGTATATGTTGCGGCTCTACATATTTGGGATGTTCTTCCACATAGAGCACGGCATCTTTTTCTCCGTTTTCTGCATTGTACCGCACTAGTTCTGCATGATTTTGGTCACGGTTCAATTCTATCACATAAACGCTTTTTTCGTCCGGGCTCCAGCTGATGTTAGTGAAATAGCGGTCGGTCGGGTCACCGGCTTTCAGGTAAACAGTTTTTTCGGTTGCAGGATTGTAAACTCCCACGGTAACTTTATGGCTGGTCATTCCTGCCATCGGATATTTGTCCGGTTCGAGGGTGGCGATACGGGTAGTGGTATTCACTTGCGGGTAATCCGTTACCATTGTTTCATCCATGCGGTAAAAAGCGAGCAGGTTTCCTTTCGGACTCCAGAATGTACCTTTATAAATACCGAATTCCTGACGGTGTACACTTTGACCGCATACGATGCCTTTGGGTTCATCGGTTACTTGGTGGGTTTTACCGTCTGCTGTGGTTACAAACAAATTATTGGCAATGGTATAAGCCAGCGAACGGCTGTCTTTGTTCCAGTCTTGGTTGGCTGCTTTGGCAGCGATGGGTTGGCTCCATATTATTTCTTTTTTGTCACAGTCAATCAGCACTTTGTGGGTAGATGTGTTTACCAGCATCCACTTTTCGGCATATGGAAAAGATACATTGTATAAATGATTCATCTTTCCCAGTTCCTTGGCTGCCAGTAAGTCATTTGTGTCTTGTAAGGTGAAGAGAACAGTCTCTTTTCCGTTGGTCGGGTTCACCGCTTTTACCTCTTCTATGTCGGCGTTGACACATACGTCTCCCCACCATTTCAGCCCATGCAGATTCTTGGGTTGCAGATTGAAATAATTGTTTCCTCCCGGCATCAAATCTTCGAGAGTAAAACTTTTCTTATCTTGCGCTATAACATTCATAGTAGAGATACATGATGTCATTAATATAAGTAGACTTTTTAGTATAATATTCTTCATAGCTTCTTATTTTTTCCCAACCTGAATTTCTGAATCAGAATCTCAGGTTGGTTATTTTTTTACTATTTTTCCTCTCTTTTAAAGCGTGGTTTGAATTCTTTTCTTTCTTCGTTTTCTCTGTCTTTTCTGTCTCTGTTCTTGAAATCTCCACGTCCTTCGCGTTTGTCGTCAAAGTTGCGTCGTTCGCGCCGTTCTCCGTATTCCACTCTTTCACTGTTGCGACGGGGACGAGTATCTTCGCGTCGTGGTTTGAAATCTCTGTCTTTATTTTCAGTGCGGAACTCTTTATATTTGCCGTCAAACAATTGATATTTGCGGAATTCACATTCCAAAGCACCATTAAACAGCGGTACTTTGACTGATGGTTTCAATCCGATCTGGTCGAAGCATTCTTCACGATAACTCAATATCCATGCATCATTTCCGGCAAATGCATGTTTCAGTCGTTCGCCAATCATTTGGTATAAACCTAATAAATCGTTTGTCGAAATACGTTCACCGTAAGGAGGGTTGGTGATGATAATACTCTTTTCTTTCGGTTGTTCGAATTGCTGGAACGGTTGTATTTTTAAGATTACCTCTTTGCTCAGTCCTGCTGCTTTCACATTATGTGTTGCAATTTCATTGGCTTTCGGGTTATTGTCATATCCGTATACTTTGTGTGTGAATTCACGTTCTTGTGAATCATCGTTATAAATCGTATCGAATAATTCCTGGTCGAAGTCATTCCATTTTTCGAAAGCAAATTCTTTGCGGAATACGCCCGGAGCGATATTACGTGCAATCAAGGCTGCTTCGATAGGAATAGTTCCCGAACCGCACATCGGGTCTATCAGGTCACATTCGCCTCTCCAGCCGGTCATTAAAATCATACCGGCTGCCAGTACTTCGTTCAACGGAGCTTCTACTGCCTCCTGACGATAACCGCGGCGATGTAATGATTCGCCGGAACTATCGAGTGACAAAGTACATTTGTCTTCGGCAATGTGTATGTTCAGTGCTACATCAGGGTTATTGATGCGTATGGAAGGGCGTTCACCGTTCTTCTCGCGGAAGTAGTCTACGATGGCGTCTTTCACCTTATAGGCTACGAACTTTGAATGGCGGAATTCATTCGAGAATACTACTGCATCTACTGCAAAGCTCTTGTTGGTGTCTAAATACTCTTCCCATGCGATGGATTTAATAGCTTCGTACACTTCATCAGCATTTTTGGCTTCAAAGTGTTTAATGGGTTTCAGGATACGGATGGCTGTACGCAGATAGAAGTTAGCCTTATACATCATCTCCTTGTCGCCGGTAAAAGATACCATGCGTCTTCCTACTTCTATATTGCTGGCTCCCAGCTCGGTGAGTTCTTTTGCCAGTACTTCTTCCAGTCCCTGGAAAGTCTTGGCGATTAGCTCGAATTCTTCCTTCATTTTAAAATGATAATTACGTAATTTCAATTGATGCGACAAATTTAGTGATTTTCTCTTTGCTATTCAATTATTTAGAAGATTATCTGTTTTTGAGTAGTTAAATAAGGCATAAAAGAGGGCAGAAAATAAGATTGGCAATGTTTGTTAAAGGTGTGGAATATTGAAAAAGACCGTCCCAACACAGTGATTGAGGCGGTCTTTTGAGTTATCGCTAAATGTTACCTTTAATGTAGACATGCCTGTCAAACCGGTAACAGTAATACTGTTAGCAACCGTGTTCCGGAGTGAAATAGATTATATTGGCTATTGGTAAGCAAAGGGTTTAAAGTTCCTGAAATCGGCACTTATCCTATCATTCAGGTTTTTGACTAAGTAATTAAGTAATTGGATTGATTCGGTAAATTCAGCTATAATCTCCGATAAATTTGGATTGTCATTACGAAGAATTATCGTTGCAAAGTTTACGACACCTTCTTCATCAACAATTGAAGATGAAATCATTGTAAAAAGAGCCTTCCGATTATAAGTGGAGAACCAATACTCAAACAATCGGCTACGCATACTTTGCTTGCTGTCACCGGTCTCACAAATATAGAGCAATGTTGAGTTGTTGTTCCTGAAAAATTCATCAACGATAGCAATAATCGTATCACGTACTTTATGGTCACGGGGAGATTTATGGTTATTGATATTGGCTATAATCAATTGATATGAGTTCTGTGACAGTAAAATATCATCTTCCATAAACCCTACAGAATAATGTACTCCCCCGTCTGTAAAGAACTGATAAAATCCATCTTCTCCGGTCGTTTCTACCGGATATGAAGAATTTTCGTTAATACGTTTCAATGAAAGAAGCTGTTTCATAATGCAAAAAAGGTTTCAGCCTCCTTACCTGTACGTTTTTTATAGGCTTCCTTCATTGACTTTTCCAAATTAGCCAGACAAGTACGTTTCTTTTCTCTTGCTGCTTTAAATTTGGCTAAAGTTTCTTCTTTTGTTGCTTTTGTTTTTACCATAATATCTATTCTTTCCTTTGGCAAAGATAATACTTTTTGTTGAGAATCAGATTCTTTTGTAGAACCTTATAATATTATAACTTTCTCTCTTCAAATCAGCAGAACAATGATTATAGAACGACACAAGCGCGTCGCTCTGTTGTTTGATGATGATTTTTTGGGGGGACACATTGACGAAGTCAGGGCGTAAAAGAGGACAGAAAATAAGATTGGCAATGTTTGTTAAAGGTGTGGAATATTGAAAAAGACCGTCCCAATACAGTGATTGAGGCGGTCTTTTGAGTTATTTATAAGTAGGGTTTATACTACTTTATTATTTGGCGGGCTGAATTTTTACAGTGGAAGTATAAATCAAACCTGTAGCATCAGTAAATGTTACCTTTAATGTAGACATACCTGTTAAACCGCTAACAACAATACCGTCAGCATCTAAAGTAACACTCGTACCGCTTTGTTCGATAGAGAACTCTGTCTTAACGGCATTTGCCGAAGCTGTAGAAGTGCTTGGTAAGAATGTATATTTTGCCTGATTGGAGTTAGTCAGTCCGGCAGCTGGCGATGAAGCAGTAATATTAGTATTGTTTACAGCCATATTTGATTCATCCAATACCAGTTTAGTAGTTGCTTTACCATCAGCATCCAAAATAATGTCTTTACCATCAAATGCGATACCATAAAGCGGAGTGATAAGTTTAGAAGTATAAGCAGTGGATGTTACAGTAAATGCTTCTAATACAATATTAAGCTCGTCTTGGGTTAAGCCTGATTCAGTAGTTCCAACCTGATAGAACAACGGATAAGCAGCTACCATATTTGCAAAAGTTGTTTCCTTTAAAGCATCTCCTGCTGTATTGTAAACAACTGTTTTGTCCAAAGTTGCAATACCACCGTCACCTACTGTAGCAACACCTTCTTCTGTTGACAGTTCTGTATTACTTGCTGCTGCAATCGGAGATTTACTATCAATGTATTTAACAGCATACACTACTTGTGAATATTCTGCATCGGTATATTTTGCAGTTTTCTTAAAGGCTTCACCAAATCTCAATTGAGGTTCGTTGGTAGTGTTATCAATGTAAATTCTAGCGTTGAATTCTGTTTTAGCAGTATTCCATTCTGCAGCTTCTTGTTCAAACATATCAGCGAATGAAGGAACAGTCACATTGACCGGCATATTAATCTTAATGATTTCATTGCCTTTGATATTTCCGCTACCTGTTACATAATTCTCATCCATTACAACAAATGACAATTGATAGTCACCCGGTTGAGCATCAGCAGCTACTTTACCTGCTACTTCCAAATCAATATAACGCAAGTCAAGAATATCGTCTGTATTATCTGCCCATTGTGTTTCGTCAGCTTTCAGATATGAAACAGTATTGAACTTATTGTAAGTAGAGTTACTCAATGCAGTATTATCTCCTATCAAGAAGCCGGTCTGACTCTTTTCTTCTACTACATAGAACTGAGCTGTTTCACGTGCTGCTTCACGAGTTGCGGCAGGAATATTCTTGAATACATCACCTAAATCGATGCGTACTTTTTTCAGAACATCGGCAGCAGTTGCGGCGGGTGCAATCTGATGGGTTGTAGCAGCGATACTCTGAGCGGTTACTGTGCTACCGATGATATTGAATGTAACTTCGTTGTCGGTAATTGCAGATTCGTAACCGTTGATAGCCATTGTATGTACAATACCCTTGATAGTTACACCTGTAGCAGAAGCAGGAACATTGATAGTCATACCGTCAACAGTGATTCCGTATTGTTCTGCCAAAGATTTGTTTGTACCTTCAAAAGTGATGTATGAATCATACAAATTATTCTTTTCGATAAACAGTTCTGTGCTTCCGGTGGGGAATTTACCAGATGATAAATCTGCTACTCGTCCGTCTGCTGCTACATATTTTATATCAGCATCGGTTAGACCTGTAATGGCTGCGGAAACAGAAGACTTATTATCGTCGGGTTTAACAGCCAATTCATAAGTAGTATAAGGAATACCGTTTACACATAATGTGTATGCCATATGTCCGGTACCGGCAACAGGATCGTAATCGAATATCTTTGCAATGTTGGTTGCAGTAACATCGTCTGTCATTTTGATAGACAAATCCCAACTGCCGTTAGCCGATGCAGCACGAGACATTAATCTGTTGTTTGCAACAGCAGTTATATTTGCCGGAGCTACATTGCCTCTTGAATCGACCAAAGTCAGTGTCTGTGCTCCTAAGTCATAGCCGGCAGGAGTAACCTGAACCTTTACGACGTTAGTCTGACCTACCATCAACTGATTTCTGGTGATAGCACCTTTTTTACCTCCCCAGTTAGGGAATGCGATACGGGCAGTACCCCATTGAAATGCAGTGGCAGTTCCTTCAATATCAACGAATTCAGGATTCTCTTTTTGGAACTGTACAGAAGTCAATGCAGCAGATGCTTTCATCAACTCAACAGTTTGCAATTTGCCGTCTGCATCGGGCAGAGTGATGGTTACAGTACCTGCGCTTTGATTGTCCAAAATAGCATATTGACCAACCTTGATGCCGGTAGCTGTACCATTGATTGTCAACTCACCGTTTTTCACTGCGACTGTGTCACCTACCTGACCTATCACTTTTCCGTCTACTTTAAGGTCTTTGCCTTCAATAGTAATGGTTAGTTCGTCTACATCAGGAGCTGTTGTTTTAATGGTATACGTTTTTGTACCCGTACCGTCAACTACAGTCAATACACCTGTCTTTTC
>UMEJ01037694.1_pt1 | contig 14616 bp, 28 predicted proteins | sample 1964731 | NCBI WGS metagenome assembly UMEJ01 (sample SAMEA4836018, study PRJEB28245) | human gut metagenome | biome: gut microbiome; material: fecal sample | place: Denmark | collected 2008 | reverse complement strand
CCACAAAAAATTGTCTGTGGATTCTTGCTATCTGTAACGACATATTTTAATGCACTCTCCTGATCATCTTGGTACTCTTGTGCCTCATCAATAACCAATAAATCAAATCCTTCTCCCAGACCACCTTTTGATGTTCTGGTTCGGAATTCGATAATTCCACCGCCAGCAACTTCCAAATGTTCTTTTCCAAATGCCTTATATGAAGAAACGACCTCGATATTTGCTTTCTTTAGCAAATTCGAAAGTCGTTCCCATGCGCTGTGTGTAGTTGTGGTTCTATGTGCTGTATGTAGGATTCTTTCGCCTTTCTTTAATCCATACATCTCCCTTATTGCAACAATTTCATTCTTTCCATTACGCCTTGGGACTGAATACCCGAATTTGGTATGTACCCATAACCCCTCTTCGTTTACGGCCAAAATGTCTGACAGTAGAAGCTCCTGCCACTCCTGTGCAGTTCTTCCTGTCGAATTGTAAATGTCTATTGCTTCAGCTCCATATGTTGAAGAATAAGGCAGCACGACAGATTGTGTCGGGGTCTGCCGCCCCTTCCTTACTTCTCCCATGTAGCCTCCTCAAAAAATATAAGCCGTCAGAACAATCTGGCAGCTTATTTAATCTCTATTATATCTTTTATTTCATCTAGCGGAATTCCATAAAATACTTTCCCGGCATCTAGTTCTATTTCTTCTTTTCCAGACGATGTGTCGTATTCTGACACTGTATTGGTGAATATCCCTTTTATACGATTTCCGTCTATATCTGTCACAATAATTTTTTTGTGCAAAAATCTTTTTACTTCATCATATGTCATGTTTTTAGCCTCTTTTTGCTCGGGTAATCATATTTCATTCTCAATTTCTTTTATCATTTCATTGAACATCTCTTCAAGTGTATAATCATCGAGATAATATGATTGTCCATCATCAGCCATGTGTGTTTTGGCTTTTTCCTCATTATCTGCGAATTCAATTACGAGACGTTTTTTTTCTATAATATCAATATGTATGGCTACTTGATTCGGTAAAATAAACCAATCTTCATTATTGATTTTACGTTCTTCATATATTTTTCTCAATCTGTTTTCAATATATTCAACGCTTTCTCTCGTCTTAGTCATTTTTCTCATCTCCATTCAGATTATAGCGCTTTGTCCCTGTTCTTCCACTTGATGTTTTATAATAGGCTTCTCCATGATGGCTATTGGTTTCAGGATGATATTGTAAATATCCGTCCCCATCATAAGAGACTCGAAATCCACCGCCTTCTTCAAATGGTATGCCTTTTAAGCTCCCTCTTCCTAATGGTTTAACTTCATATCCGGCTTTCTCCAATGCTTTTTTCAATCCTTCCGGTGTATATGCCTGAAACATCTTTGGGTGTTCAGCTATCCTGATTGCTAATTCATTTTTTTCTCTTGCTTTTCTTTCCTCTATTTTATCAGATTCTTTTTCGTATTTCCATTCTTTTGTCCATACATTTTGCTTTTTACCGTCTCCCGGATAATACTCAACAATGCAATCACAATTATCATGTCTCCGAAACACATCTTTAGGAACATCTGGATATACATATGTTCCAGCTACCTGATTACACCATTCGCAACAATGTCCGGAGGATCTCCGTATGATCCTTGGTCTCAATCCAGCTTTTGCATGAAAATCTGCATTTTTTTGAACAGTATCGTCCATTGCTTTCTGAACCAAATTCCGTACAGGTGCATCGAGAATCCATTTCACATCATCAAAATATTCCTCACTTGAAATCCGATTTACAATACCATTTATATTATCCTGTTGGATTTGTGCTCTTATTGTTTTAATTCCAATGCCTGCTGCTTCGTTCATAATCTGCTGTACAATAGCTGCATTATCTGCCGCCATCTCATAAGCTTCCTTCAACGTCGGATTCAATACTCTGGAAGCAATGTTATAATACATCTTTCCATCTGGCAATATACCAGATGATAAGTTGTCCGAATATGATTGCGCTAAGATTTTCCCAATCTCTTGTGCCACCTCGTTTGCTTGGCTATATGAAATCTTACCTCTCTGTGCCTGTTTCTTGAAGTTTTTAACGATGCTGCTCTTTTCAATATCATGATAGAATTGTTTCTGTATCTTCTCCAAAAGTCCTGGTGCGATGTCCTCCATAGGCTACACCTCCGGAGTTACTGGCAGATTGCTCATGTTAATTCCAGTTAAATCTCTTAAGTTATCTGCATTGAAATATCCTGGCACTGCCTGGTTAATCTTAATTGCTCCATCTCCAATATTGGACAGCATTGCTGCATCTGGTTCAAACACTGGTTCCCAGATTGGCGTCGTCATATATACCTGATTTCGGTAATATTGATAATCATCACGTAGGCATGCAGCCAGATAGCCAGCATTCAGAAATCCACTACCAAATGCTCGCTGTGCTTTTCTTGCTGTCAGTCTCAGATTCTCGTGTGATGCCTTGATTGCTTCCTGGCTAGCCGGATTCTCCGTTGCAAATCCTAAGTCATCAAGGGTCAATCCGGTCTCTCCGGCAAACAACGCGGCAAACATTTTAAGCTGATCTAAATGTGGTGCCATAGACTGCTGCTGGAATTGTCCTAAAGTCGGCGAATCTCCCTCCTCATCTTTATCAAATTGTAATAAGCTCGATACAGTAGCTTTCCACTTATCCATCTGTTCTGCGTCCGGATCCAGACCAACTACATATTTTTGCGGAAATGAATAAAACTCTGCAGTTATCTCAGATCGCTTCAAAGTTCTCATTGCTGATTCTGTAATTGACATACATGCTCGGCTGATTCTAGAATGTCCAAATGCTCTCTTGGCATCTGGCCGGAATATGATTGGCACCAGTAGCGGTGCTGGTACGTTATCCTCAAAAAGCTGAACAGGTACGCCGTTTCTGTAGATTACTGTCCACCCTTCTACAAAATAAGCCTCCACAGTCACTTTCTCATTGTCATCACGTTCCAGAACTGCATAGCCTTCCGTGAGCAGATTTGTGATTGGATTGATAATCCCAGTCGCATTTGCTCCATCAATTACCTGCAATCTCGGGGAGTCATCTTCACCTTTTGAAATGTAGATGAAACAACAGGAAGAAATCAATGCTGACAGTACCGCGGAATCATATAATATATCCGGATTATTCATTCGAAATATCCCTGTCATGTCAAAATTGTCATCGCGAAAACACCGGAACTCTAGCCTGTCCGCAATCGAATCTACGGCCTTTGCATTCCATCCAAGTACTGCCTGTAACCATTGCAGGCTAGGTGGTGTGGCAATTCCCATGTCCCGTGCTATATTTTTCATCTCATAGAATTTATACCGTCTTAATACTCGGCTTCTCTTTCGATTCAACTTTTTCCTTAGGTATTCTATGCCCCTGTAATCTGCCATTTATTTCTCCTTTCCACGCCTTTTTTCTCTCAGCGTGTGTTTTTTTTCGCAGTGACGGTGTGAAGTCCGCGCGCACCCGCGGTGGGGGAGGTATGCCCCCTATCCGTCAAGATTATTTAGGTCTATAATTACTCCAATCAAATGTATGAGGAAGTACCCTGTTTCCAATTGATTCTTCTTGTTTTCCTCCGCCTCTACTGTCTATCAGCTTGTCGCTCTTCTGTCTGTTACAGGTCCAATGTGCAAGCTGCATATTATCCAAGTCAGATGGATGTCCACCTTTCGCGATTGGAATAATATGATCTATGCATGGCGACAACGGATGTGGATACTTGAGTGAGAAGTCCACAGGCTTTCCACATATTCCACACACAGTCTGGGTTGCATAAATCTTTTTCTTATTCTTTTCAAAAGCTCCACGGTGGGTACCGTCTTTATCTGGTCTATTCCTCTTCAATATTTACTTTCTCCTTGCATGCAAATGGCAGCAATCAATTGACTGCTGCCATCATCGTCTTCTCTTTATTATAAACATCTACTACTTCTTTTTTATCCTGCACAACAAAAGAACAGCCTGTTGCCAAGCCGTTCCTTCTAGGACTGTATACACCTTGTAAGGGGATTGTGAAACCATAATGAAATCTGTTTTTCCACTAAGTTCATTATAACAATAACACATCTAAAATATGAATGTTATGAATCTTTCATGTCTGCATTTATTACCTTGGATACCATTGATTGGGTATATCCTAAACTCTCGCCAGCTTCTTTCTGTGTCATTCCGTCCAGATACACCATTTCAAATATCTCTTTCTTCATACCTACAGGTAACTGCTCTATGTACTTCTCTACTTCTTCATTCTCCTGCTCCAATCTACCAAGATCTTGCTGCTTCTCTCTGATGCGTTCTTTTAATCTGGCCGATTCCTTTGGTTCTTCCATTACTACCTTTACATGCTGCTCAATATATGGAAATTCATCACCTGACTTTATGACCTTGCCCGGTACTACCGGAACATTATCTAACTGCTTCACCAAGCGGTCTATTGTCTTCTTGATTCCGGCTATTCTTCTTTTGTTGGATTTATACTTTTTCAACTGCTTTCTATCCATCGTTATATCCCACCTGTTCCTGAATAGCTTTCATAATCTTTTCTCCGTCCAGATTACAATATGTTCCAATATCATTCCGGAAGAATCGTTCGCAATCAGCTTTACTCCATAATGCCTGCTGGTCATTCGAATGTCTTTTCAATCGTTTTAATGCACTGCGATAATCTTCTACAGCTAACTTCACGATTGCAAATGTCAGCTGGTCATAACTTTCCATGTACGCCAACGGCTTTCACCTCCTCCGCTTTACGCTGCTGTCTCCATTTTATATTTCTGGAACAACTCTGCTTTTTCTGTTTGATACCGAATCAGCTCATTGACTGCTGCCCGCTGTGCCTCTTCTACCTGATGCGAATTATAAACCTTCAGACCAATACACCACTCTTCACCACCTTCAAATAATTTCCATTCCCAGTTAATATAGGCAATGTATGCTATCTTTTTTCCTTCCTCTACCAGATTTATCTGATTCATGTTTTCCCGAATCCATTTCACATCATCGCCTCCATGTCCTCTGCACGTCCTTCCCAAAGGTTTGCCTTTTCCTTGCAGTAGTCTATAATGGTCTCGACTGCTGCCATCTCTACTGGTTCTATATCCAGCTTTCCAAATCCTTCCATGGAATCCAGATAGGCATATCCACTCCCTCCTGTATACCTATAATACAATTTCCAGTTCAAGAATCTCTCGTCCCAGAGTAATATTGCAATTACTTCGTCCTCTTCTTCATCATGTAATTCAAGACGTTCGTCCGATTTAATGGTCCACATTTCTTTCTGAGCCTCCTTGCTTCAATCATCTTATTTTGGTCATCTCTGTGATAATCTGCATAGACCTTCCGACAGTTGTTCTTGTATTTGTTCTTATTTCCTGGAATATTGTTATTCATTACCATCAATTCCTTCGTTGTTTTGTGATTCTCCTCTCAAAATATCTGTGACATCTACTAATGCCTGACTATATCCGTTTAATTCCCATGTTTTCTTAAGCTCGTAATCTGCAAGCTCTCGCTTTTGTTTCTCCTCAAATGCTTTTACATCAACATCTCTTTTTTCAACCATTGAGCGTTCCAGTTCCACCAAACGCTCTATAAGCTCTGTATTATTCATCTTCGCCCTCCTTATACGTTTCCGGCAATCTCTCAATTGTCAAGGTGCTGTTATTTGTTACTTCAATTGCTTACTCCATCTTTGTTTCTTTTCATTAATCGGATATTTTTGTTTTTCTGGGAATAAACTCATTTGATTCGTTACCATCTCTCTTGGTCTGCTTGGCGTATTCCAATTAGATCCACCAACTCCGTCAGCTTCACAAGTCCACCCAGACGCTTTAAGGCTTGCGCCATTTTCGGATTCAAGAATATATGTTATAATTTTTGAATATCCCATTTCTTTTGCGATTCGTGCGGCTCTGCTATATAGAAAACTACATATATCCTTTTCTCCAGTTGTACATAATCTAAGCACTTCTAATGTATTGCCATCGTCCAATACTCTCGATACAGGTCTGCCAACTTGAACCACTCCAACAACTTTTCCATCTATTGTGGCTGCAATTCTAAATTTATCTCTATGAGCTGCTTTGTGATGTCGATGATATGTATTTATATAATCTTGTGCTTCTTTCAGCTCCATAGGTCTTGCTTCTATAGGCATTCGTTATTCCTTTCTGTATTTCTCCAAAATCTTCATCATTGCTTTCATGTGTTCCGCTACTTCCGACAAATCTTCATCGCTCATCTGACCGGGAAGTTGTCCTTCCTCCTCTTCGGATTCCGGATCCGGTGTTCGAATCTCTCTGATTTCCCGAACTGTCCTTTCTGGCTTTACTTCCTCCAACTCAAATGATACCAGTATGTAGCCTTCATCCTCCGGCTACCTCTCGCTGCATGGAATCCACTGAGTTTCTTTCAGTGCATGTATCCCCATTTCAATAGCATCTACTGTTTTCTCAGACCAGCCCCATTCAAGATGTTTCACCAATCTATCTATTGCTTGTTGATTATTCATCTTCTCCCTCCTTATACGGTTCCGGCAATGGCATCCATGCAACAATTGCTTTTGTCGTATGTTTATAGATTCCTTGAAAGATTTTATTTCCCAAATATCTCATTTCTGTAATTTCTCCGTTGTGAAAGCATATAATTGCATCCGTGTTATCCTCTGGCAACCGCTCACTGCATGGAATTCACTTGCCGAAATCATCATTCTCTCGCTGTGTCCCATTATCATAATCGTCCCATACCATTCTCTGAGAAATCATAAACCCCATCACGAAATCATCACTGATATTGTCAATAAAATCTTCATCGCTTTTATGTTTTCTCATATACTTCTGAACATTACGCTTTGCTTCTTTTATCTGATCCGTTGTGCAAATTACTTGCAATCTACCCATCATTTAACACTATTCCTCCTATTTCTTCGTCAATCTTTCTCCTACCACTGCCTTATCGCACACTTCCACATCACAACCTCGCTCCCTACCGGTATGGATACAGTAATCACAACCACCTGCATCACTGTGGCGATACTGGCATGTTCTGCATTTATGACGGTCAGAGTTATCTCCGGTCATATCTGCCTCATCATGCTCTCGCTTCCGTTTTGCATGCATATATACTGTTCCATAAGGAATGCCTGTTCTTTCTGCAATCTCTTTCTTTGTAAGTCCTTGGTCTAGAAACATCCAGATTACTTCCTGTTTTTCTGCCGGAGTCATCTACTTCTCTCCCTTCTGCAAATTCTTAAGGAATTCCACCAAATACGTTTCACTGTCTGCATATTGTATATACTGATGATCATAAATTTCATCTGTGGTACCTGCTTTTCTTCTCCCTTTTTCCAATAGGTGATAATAATGCTCATCACGAGGTACACATTTCCAAGCTTGTTCTCTCTGAGGATACTCTGCTACCACCAGCCTGCTGCCATCTTCGAAATCATACTTGTAATAATTCACATCTATGTTTTCATCCCGATACCATAATCCCCAGTCTTTATAGTTATTTAGCCACTCTTTCCGTTGGTCATTATTCCTCAGTTTTGGAAGTTCCGGCTGTTCCGGTTCTTCCGGAGGATTCAATACCATATCCAGGTCATGGATATATCCTGCTAATGCTGCAACTAATATCTTCTGCTTCCGGACTCTGATATCATTTTGACTGAATTCTTTTTCAGCTATCTCCAGATACATCTGAGCTTTCTGATTCTCTTCCCTGGCAATATCGATATCGGTTTTCTCAGATACTTCTTCATACAGCTCTGGCTCTGATGGAGCATCAACGATGGCAATACCTTCCGGCTGTTCCACAATGACCGGTTCATTTTCTTCCGGAATCTCCTGATAATCCTCCACAGGCTCTGTTACTTCTTCCATAATGTCTTGAGGGATTTCAATTCCCACATTTTCCTCTTTTGGAATCTCCTCATCATGCTCATGCAATTTCTTGTAATGATTCCAGCAAGCTGCACATTCTCTCCAGCCTTGCAACTGATCCTCGTCTGAGGTTCCCCAGTTCTCTCTCGGACAACTTGTCTGTCCTGGAGGACAGCTTGACTGTTCTGGTTTGCAATCTGTATTTTCCGATTGTGCGACGTCGCACACTTCCTCACCCGACTCTTCTTCCTGCTCCGGCAGAACTTCTGGAAAATCTTCCACGCTCATCTGACCGGGAATCTGCTCTTCGGGTTCCGGATCCGGTGTTCGAATCTCTCTGATTTCCCGGACTGTCATTTCTGGCTTTACTTCTTCCAACTGCTCACTGTCCAGATATAACATTTCCTGGAGCTGGCTTTTACCGAAATCCTTATAACCGCTATCCAGGAATGGGCTATATCCTCCCTGGGAAAACTTCTCGTTCATCTGCATCCAGCGGATTGCTGTAGATCTCTTGATGCCGTACTGATCCTCGGCCATTTCGTAGATACTTTCATATCCGTCTTTCCGGAAGCCTTCCGACTCTTTGATCTGTCTGAGATAGAATCCGATTCCGATAAAGTTCTGTGTCATGCCCTGCAGCTTATTCCGGATAATCTCTTTTGCTTCCCGATAATCAATATTTAGATACCACTCTTCCTTTTTCTCAATCTCACTCATTATTTCCTCCTAGCATCTGTAGCTCCAATGCGTTCATGTCATAATCACGACCGGTATAATTGTTGAATTTTAACTTCTGAGGTTTCCGGCTCTTCGTTTTCTTCTCAGTATCCTCAAAACCTTTCGTTCCCCATGAAGTCGCTTTCTTTACAATGGTCAATTGCTTTCCCGGATCGCTCGTTAATGACACAAGTTCTTCTCTGAGAGCCTCCACCTGTTCCGGAATGATGGATCCATAATTATTTTCACGGACAAGCAAGTACAATTGAAAAGCCTGTTCCACTTCCGGCTGAAACGCTATATATATTTTTTTATTTACTTTACTTTCCTTTATAGGGGGCGAATCATTATCTGTACCCTGCAAATGGTCATTTGTCGGTTGCACATTTGAAAAAAGGTTGACTTTAACTAAGCCTTTGCATTCTTCGGGTTTCAAAAGCCAATATTCACTATATACAGTTTTATTCCGTCGTTCTGACAATACCGTCCAGAAACGCCGTTGGATACCTCTACTGGTAAGCACTCCCCACTCGTCAAATAACCTCTTATCAAAGAGATCCACCTGCAAGCAGTAGTCCACAGTTTCTTTCACTGTACCGGAACTGATGCCGCCGCCCATCTTCCTTGCAGTCGTTGCACAGTCGTCATAGCCCCATTCATAGAAATATCCATTTACCTTGTACGCTCTCTGACATAAAAAGAAATATATCCCGAAGCCTTTCCAGCCTTTTGCGTCCAAGAGCTTGTCTATCTTCTTGTCTCCGTCAAATATATCAACCGACCAACCAGCGTAATCTATCCCCTGTTTTGGTCGTCCTGACACTTTTTATTCTCCTTTTCTCCCTGCACTGCCCGTACAGGGAGTTATTCGTGATACAATAAAAACCTAAGGTGCTGTTACCTACGCGATCACAGTAATGTGATGCTCCTTTAATTCTTCTGCAAGTTCAAACTCCAGATATTCCTTAATCTTCTTCATGGTCACATTCTTCCACAGTCCGCCGTCAACTTCCACCAGCTTGAATGCCGGTCCTCTCTCGCTGTCCTTGATACGGAACACATAAGAACTCTCTGGCTGCTCAATTTCTGCAAATGTGCGGTATGGTCTGAGCTTGACCGGATTCGGCACAATCACATCTGCCAGTTCCACACCTGATTTGATGGTTGTCTTCTGAGATACGCCATCATCGGAATAATTAGCCGTTGTTCCGGATTTGATATTGCCGGCTACCTGCATGATTGTAGTCAGATCTGTATTTTCTACAAAGTTCGCCTGCAGCTCAATCAGAAAACGCTCCTGGTCATAATAATCATCGAAACGGAATTCATTCACAATTGCGCCTGCTGCCATCAATGTCTCTCTGTTCCTCTCGTCAATAAGTCCTGAGAACAGAAGCACCTTTGTTGGACTCACTACATGAAGAATGGAAGATTCTCTCAATTCTTCCGGCTTTCCTTTGATATAATCCACCAGTGCTGTTAATGTATTTACAGAAAGATTACTTGCCATCGGGAATCTGTGATATCTGGTGAGATCCTTTGTACAATATGTCTCACCATTAATCTCCAATAACTTCGGCTCCATGCTCTCTGCTTTCAGACCTGTAATATACTGTAATGCTTCTTTTAATCCTTCCATCATCTTAAGTCCTCCTTATGCTTCTCTCTTTCTAAGATCTACTACTTTGCTGCCTTTTTCCATGATTTCGCCTGTCTCTGTATCCACGGTCTTACCCTCGACCTTTACAGTTGCTTCAGGCATTTTACTTCCGATTTCTGCCACATCAATTGCTCCGCTTGTCAGATCCTGCTGAACGCCCAGTGCTGTAACAGCTCCAAGCGCCGGTGCGAGTGTTGGCTTCGAATTCACATTAGTCGTGATAAAGTTCCTCTGCTCATTTGGCTTGAACTCAATCGTGACAGTGATCTTTCGCTTGGCTTTCACATCTGTGTTCGGATCAACAACATTTCTCATGACCGCCTCAATATCTCGGTTGATCTGTCTGCTGAGTTCACCGCCCGCAAATGTTTCCAGGTTAAAGTGTCTCATTGCTTAACATACCTCCTGCGTAATTTATTAAAAACTCTGACTTTATATCAGATGTTCTTTACAATCTGTTCTTTCCGAAAGTTTGAATGAACTCTTCTCTGGTCCCATAATGTTCCTCCCAGTACCGCTGTGCCATCTGTTTGAGCTGCAGATCCAGCCCGTGATTGGGATTCTCATGAACGCTGTCTTTTTCGTGCTCATGTAGATAGTATGCTATGGGAATTATGAAACCATATTGTTCAGACTTCTTTCTGTATGGTCCGTAAAATATATGGTGCCTGTGACAGCTCGGTGTCCCCGTGAAATAACAATGCGTCATGTCTTTCGTGAACACGCTCCACAATTTCTTAGCCATTTACGACCACCTCAATGCGGACTGCTGCCATAGAATTTTTTATAATCATTGACTGACCGCCTTTCTGTTCCTATAATGAAATTGGTTGTTTTACCGAGTGCTCCAGCCTTGCCGGGCTTTTGTGAGCACTCATTTTTATTTTGCCAGAGCAAATATCTGATTCAACTGATCTGGCGTGTGAATTGTCGGTCCAGTAGTGATCCAATCAATCAAATAGTGTATTTTGAAAGACTGCGAGCTGAAATTATGTTCTTCCAATGCCTTTTTAATGTTCTCTAGCTCGGACTCAAATTCTTCTTTCGTCAACAACTTCGGGATTTCACGTATTTCCTCCCATTTTATGTATCCGTTAGCTTTTCTCCACTCCTGGTACTCATCCTCAAGATCTGCATCTTCGATCTCTCTGTGAAGTCTTTGGAACTCCTCAAATTCAGTCTGATACCCGACCATGTCTCTTGACATCATTTCGACCGTATCACACTGATCTGCACATCTTCGGAACAGCGCCTCTTTCGCGATAGTATTCATGATTTACACCTCCTCTACCCAATCGAAATACGGCACATAATAACAAAGACTGTTGCCAGTGCCAGCATTACATCTGGAATAATCAAACTTTTGATGCAAAGAACATATTGCTCTCTTTCCAACTGGTGAACCCTACGCCTGACTTCCCATGGTGCATCATCTCTCAGTACCATATTTGTCGATTTTCTTTTTCTCAAGCTTGTCCTCCTTCCTACCGCCTAAGCGGTTTTATCTTGTTCATATCCTAAATATCCTGTAGAATTACTATTTAGTTTATTGCTAATTTCAACATTTTCTTCTTCAGATAAAGTAGCCATATCTCTTTCAGAAATAATACTCTTATCTTCTTTTCGTATAATTCTTAAAATAACTATATGTTTCAATTCCACCACCTCTTCTATAAGTTATGTGGTACGGTTTGTACTTGTTGCATCTTTCCTCAATCTCTCCTATACTTTAGATACAGGCACTGCCATGCCGAGTATTAATGAAAGGAGATTCTTATGAAATTAGATATCTCATGCGTTCGCTCCATTCTTCTTACTGTCGAAAAATATGAAACTATTTACGATCCAGTATCTTTTGCTGAGGAACCATATAATTACTACAAAGACTACTTAGATTCTTATGATATTGACCAAATCTTATACCATGTCCAATATTGTATAAAAGCAGGTCTTTTGTCAGATGTATGTGGCACTAAATCGTGGGGACATACCAATTTTGATTGTTGTCTTGAACCTTTCGGTCATGATTTTCTTGCAAACACCAGGACTGATGAAAAATGGAATCTGACACAAACCATTTTTTCTAAAGTCGGTGGTGCCAGCCTGAAAGCTCTTTCTGCTATTGCCGAAGGTGTCACCACTGCTCTTGCAAATAAATATCTCCCAGCTGAAATTTCCAAAATTCCTATTTAATCCAATCTTCTATTGTTTTTTGAGTAACAATGCTAATACACTGTTCTATCTCTCTCTGAGTCGGAGCAGTGTATCCTTTATCCACCATAAAGTAAAACACTGCTCTAAGAATCACCGCTGTTCTCCAGCTTTTTACCGCAAAAAATATTGCTATGCATATACTGACTACTGTTATCACACGCATCTTCCTCACCTCGCTTTCTAACATTTGTACTTTCTGCCATTATCTGGTATAATCTGCCTATCAAATATGGAAAGGTCTGATTTTATGCCTAAAGTTGATTTCACTATAACTATTTCAATACTACTTGCCATCTGTGCTTTGTTTGCACCTTCTATTACCGCTTTAATCAATAATCATCATCAATACAAAATGCGAAAGCTTGAATTGACATATGATGCACAAACGCACTATTCCGATTTAATTTACAAAAACAAATATGATACTTACCAAACGTTTTTAAATGCTGCTGGCGATTACTGTTTAATGAATAAATACGCCAGTAATTACACTCAAACACTTGCGGCATCCCAAAACGCATTACTTTTGTGTGATAATCTCAGCAAGCCCTTGTTATTAGAATTTGTTAAGCTTATAAATTCTAATTCCTCTCCTGCGCGGGATGAATATACCAAGCTTCTGAACGAAATTTCTGATTCTTTTAATAGAGAGCTCTCTTTATTGTCAATGAGTAATAACAACTAAAGAAAAAAGAAAAACTATCAGTAGTGCCCATATTGGATAAGCCTTATCCTCGGGTGCTACTTTTTTCATAATCACCACTCCAAGACCAGCAAATCCACACATCATTGCTATGAGTAATATCTTGGTCATCTTCCTCACCTCTCTTTCTCTATTTGCTAGATGATATTTACGGTTTTATCGTAATCCATAGGTAAAAAAATAAGTCTTTCATATGGTACGCCGTAAACTTCTTCAATTTTTCTAAGAACTGGAACATCGGGATAGCTTTTTCCGCGTTCGTAATTGCTTAATGTATCTGGGCTTACACCTATAAGTTTTGCGGCTTCTCCCTGTGTATATCCTTTTCTCTCACGCGCTGTTTTTAAAGTGAGTCCTGCTTTTATTTCCTGCAACTTTTTTCACTCCCTTCTTTTGTTGTGACCTTATTGTATTACGATTTAATCGTAGTGTCAACGGTTTTTTCGTAATTCTTTCTGTTTGTATTGATTTTTTTACGAATTAATCATATAATGCAATTAACGGAGGTGATTAAATGAGTGGACTTGGCAATAAAGATATAATGGCAAGAAATATTCAGTATTATATGGACAAATATGAAAAGACTCGTCAAGATATGTGTAATGCACTTGGCGTAAAATACACTACTTTTACTGACTGGGTAAAAGGTAACTCTTACCCACGTATTGATAAGATAGAACTTATGGCCAACTACTTTGGTATTTCAAAAGCTGATTTGGTCGAAGATCATGATGAATATACTGGTAAACCTTCAACCCCAAAATCAAATATAGTAAAAGTCCTCGGTCGCGTTGCAGCAGGCATCCCACTGGAAGCCATCACAGATATTGTGGACGAAGAAGAGATTCCCGAGGAACTAGCACGGACCGGTGAGTTCTTCGGACTCCGGATCAGCGGTGATTCTATGGAGCCAGATATTCATAACGGAGATACTGTAATTGTAAAAAGACAGGATGATGCGGAATCCGACGAGATTGTAATTGCTCTTGTGAACGGGAATGATGGAGTGTGTAAAAGATTAAAGAAATATGCAGACAGCATTGCTCTTATCTCATTAAATCCTAATTATGAACCGATGTATTTTAATCAGGAAGAGATTGAAAAAAAGCCCGTGAAGATTATTGGCAAAGTTGTAGAGCTTCGTCGAAAATTTTAAACGTATATAATCGCTTTGGTGTTTATATAAAAACTTATTTAAACTTACTTATTTTCACTCTACTAAAGAAGGAGAAAAATATGGGAATTGGTGATATTTTTAAAACTGGACAATTCAAAAATGAAATTGAAGAACTAAAACAAGAAAATGCACGTTTACAGGGAGAGTTAAATCATGCGCAATCTTTACTCACACCAGAAATGCAAGATGCGCAAAAACTTCACGGACTTATAGACAAGCTCAACTCTCAAAAATCATCTTTGGAAAG